>VYME01000054.1_pt1 | contig 67117 bp, 58 predicted proteins | sample 5115281 | NCBI WGS metagenome assembly VYME01 (sample SAMN12291780, study PRJNA351875) | freshwater metagenome | isolation source: freshwater lake | place: USA: Michigan, Wintergreen Lake | collected 2013-08-08
GCGGCGACGCTCGCCGTGGCGCGCGCCGGGGCCAACGGCGCGGCGGGCGCCGTTGCGCTTGCCATTTTCTGGACGCTCGCCGAATACGCGCGCGGCCATGTGCTGACCGGGTTTCCGTGGAACCTGATCGGCTCGATCTGGGTTACCGCCGATGCGCCGATCCAATTCGCGGCGCTGACCGGCACCTACGGTCTGTCGGCGGTCACGGTCTTGATCTGCGCGTTGCCTGCGGCGCTGCGTTTTCGGTCGGTGCTGGCGGCACTCGCAGCGCTTGCCGCGCTATGGATCGGCGGGCTTTGGCATCTCTCGACCGGTCCCAAGGGCGACGTGCCCGGCGTGGCGCTGCGTCTGGTCCAGCCGGTCGTGCCGCAGGAATTGAAATGGGATGCGTTCGCGCGCGAGGGGAATCTCGCGCGGACAGTCGCATTGTCAAAAGTGCCGGGCTGGGAAACCCGTACCCACGTGATTTGGGCCGAGACGGCGACTGCCTTCCCGATTTGGGGCGCCAATCCGCGCATCGCCGAACGCCGCCGTCAGGTTGCCGAGGCGGCGCCGCCCGGCGGCGTTTTGATCACCGGCGCCGTGCGGCTCGAACTCGACGGTCAGAACGTCGCCGCCGCCTACAATTCGATACACGCGATCGACGGCGCGGCGAATATGCTCGCCAACTACGACAAGGCGCATCTCGTTCCGTTCGGCGAATATGTCCCGCTGCGCGGTATTCTGCCGTTCGATCGCATCGTGCCCGGCAGCGGCGATTTCGCGCGCGGCCCCGGCCCCGAAACCATCGCGATCCCGGGTCTGCCGCTCGCGGGCGGCTCGATCTGCTACGAGATCATTTTTCCCGGCCGCACCGTCGACGCTGCCGCGCGGCCGGGCTTCGTCCTCAACGTCACCAACGATTCCTGGTTCGGTTACTCGGCCGGACCGTTCCAGCACTTCGCCGCCGCAAGGTTGCGTGCGGTCGAGGAAGGTCTTCCGGTCGTGCGTGCCGCCGGCGGTGGTATTTCAGGTATCATCGACTCGCGCGGCCGGGTGCGCGCCCAACTGGGCTTGGAGATCGTCGGCGTGCTCGACGCCGATTTGCCGCTGGCCGCGGCGCCGACGCCCTATGCGCGCTGGGGCGACTTGACGCTGGGTGCACTGCTCGCGCTTTTCGCGGCGACTTGGCTTTACATCCGGAAATCGTAATCCTCCGAAAGTCATCCGCGAATCGAAACTCTTCCCTTTTTCGGTATTTTCTTCCTACAAATGTACCCGGAACGGCGCGCCGGGTTTTCCCGCGACAGTCCGCAACGAGGGTCCGAAAATGGCAGCGAAATCGAAGAAGCGGCGCGGCAATCCCCTGGGCCGGCGCGGTCGCGCGTCGCCCGGGCCGAATCCGATCGACATTCATGTCGGCAAGCGCTTCCGCGAACGCCGTACGGTGCTCGGCCTGTCGCAACACGACGTCGGCAAAATGCTGGGCGTCACTTTCCAGCAAGTGCAGAAGAACGAGCGGGGCACCAACCGCTTTTCGGCCTCGCGCCTTTACGAGGCCGCGCGCGCGCTCGACGTTCCGGTCGGATATTTTTACGAGGATATGCCGGGCGAAGTCGCCTCGCATGGCCGCAAGCACATGCAGGGCGTCGCCGAGGGTCCGACGCCGGCGTTCGACTTGGACCCGATGGCCAAGCGCGAGACGCTGGAGCTGGTGCGCGCCTATTACGACCTGACCGATCGCCAAGTGCGGATGAACATGGTCACGATGATGCGGACTTTGGCCAAAAACGACCCCGATTCGCGGGTCCACGACCGTCCGCGCCGCGGCCGCCCGCCCAAGAAATCCTAAACCGATACCCCCTCAACCGTGTGGTTGACGGGGGCCGCGAACCTTGCCACAAACCCCGCGCGCAAGGGGCACCGGGCGGGAATGCCGGGGGTTTCGCGCGCGTTCACGATTCCGGGCGGAAAATCCGCCCCGCGGCCGGGCCGATGAAACGCCCGCCGTTCAACGTTTCCGGTTTTGGAGGCCGGCCCATGCGCAAGGGCGAGTTCGTTTTCACCAGCGAGTCCGTGTCCGAAGGCCACCCCGATAAGGTGTGCGACCGCATTTCCGACGCCATCGTCGACGCGTTCCTGACGGTCGATCCTTACGCGCGCCTGGGCTGCGAAACCCTGGCGACGACCAACCGGATCGTGATCGCCGGCGAAGTCCGCCTCGACGCCAAGAAGTGCGGCCCGAAGGCGCCGATGCTCAAGGGCGGCAAGGTCAACGCGCCGCTGATCGAGAAGATCGCGCGCGAGGTCGTCAAGGAGATCGGTTACGAGCAGGACGGCTTCCACTGGAAGAAGAACAAGGTCGAAGTCCTGCTGCACGGTCAGTCCGCCGATATCGCGATGGGCGTCGACGCCGCCGGCAACAAGGACGAAGGTGCGGGCGACCAGGGCATCATGTTCGGTTACGCGACGAACGAAACCGAAGAACTGATGCCGGCGCCGCTGCAGTATTCGCACAACATCCTGCGCCTGATGGCCGAAGCGCGCCACTCGGGCAAGGAGAAGTATCTCGAGCCGGACGCGAAGAGCCAGGTCACCTTGCGCTACGTGAACGGGAAGCCCGTGGGCGTGTCGGCGATCGTCGTGTCGACGCAGCATTCGGCCAAGGTCGATCAGGACGACGTGCGCGAGATCGTCCGCCCCTACGTGCAGAAGGTTCTGCCAAAGGGCTGGAAAATCCCCGAAGCCGAGTTTTACGTGAACCCGACCGGCCAGTTCATCATCGGCGGTCCGGACGGCGACGCCGGCCTCACCGGCCGCAAGATCATTGTCGACACGTATGGCGGCGCGGCGCCGCATGGCGGCGGCGCGTTCTCGGGCAAGGACCCGACGAAGGTCGATCGTTCGGCCGCCTACGTCGCGCGCTATCTCGCCAAGAACGTCGTCGCGGCGGGGCTGGCGGATCGCTGCACGATCCAGCTGTCCTACGCGATCGGCGTTGCGAAGCCGCTGTCGGTCTATGTCGATACGCACGGCACGGGCAAGGTCGACGAGAACAAGCTGTCGAAGGTGCTGCAGGACCTCGTGGATTTGAGCCCGCGCGGCATCCGCACGCATCTGCAGCTCAACCGCCCGATCTATCGCCGCACCTCGTCTTACGGCCATTTCGGCCGCAAGCCGGAAAAGGACGGCGGCTTCTCGTGGGAGAAGACGGATCTGGTCCGCGATCTGAAGTCGGAATTCGGCGCGCGTTGATCGCCCCCGAAGACGACAGCGATGGAAAGGACGAGGCGCCGGGATCCCCCCGGCGCCTTGTTCATTCCGAGTGGCTCCATTCCTATGGCCGCCGGCGCGGCCGCCGGTTGAAACCCAATCAGACGGCGCTGATCGAGAAACACCTCGACGCGTTGTCCGTGACCGCGCCGCTCGACCTCGCCGCCGCGTTCGGCCATATGCCCGAACGGTTGCGGCTGGAGATCGGATTCGGCGGCGGCGAGCATCTCGCCCATCAAGCCGCGAACAATCCCGGCGTCTCGTTCCTGGGCGCCGAGCCGTTCATGAACGGCGTGGCGACGATGCTGCGCCATTTCGAACAGAAGGGCCTGCGCAACGTGCGGCTCTATCGCGGCGACGCGCGCGACCTGTTTTCGGGCATTCCCGACGGCGCCCTCGAAGCGATCTATGTGCTGCATCCCGATCCCTGGCCCAAAGCGCGCCATAAAAAACGCCGCCTGATCCAGAAACCCTTCCTCGACCAGGCCGCGCGAATGTTGAAGCCGGGCGGCGAGCTGCGCTTGGCCACCGACGATCCGGACTATCTGATCTGGATGCTGCAGCGCGTCCTGATCCATCCCGCTCTCGAATGGACCGCACGGACCGCCGACGATTGGCGCCTGGTCCCGGAAGATGCGGTCGAAACGCGTTACGGAATCAAGTCGCGGCTGGAAGGCCGGCCGGCGACCTTCCTCAAACTGCGCCGTCGCGAAACCGCCGCTTGACCCGGAAGCAAGCTCGGCCAATCTTTGAACTCGCCCCAACCGGCGGATTGCGATGGACGAGCGCGGCTACCTTCCCAATGTTTTGATGGCGACGATGGTGTTGACCGCGCCGTCGGCGGCGGCGTTCGGATTTTTCGCCGCGACGCAGCATTTCCATTGGGGCTGGGCGGTGCTCGCCACGCTCGCGGTCGGTCTCGTCGTCGGCTGGCTGGTGCGCCGTCACATCGCGCGGATCGAACGCCATGCGCGCCGCTTGCGCGAACTGGCCAAGGGCGAACCGCCCAATCCCGTCCCCGCCGCCGCCGAAATCGAGGAAGGTCCGACCCAGCCGCTGGCCGAGGCGATGGACACGCTCGAACGCGCCTTGCCCGATCGCGTTCCCCCTGCCGCGCACGAAGCGGCGCTCGAATCGATCGTCGACGCGCTGCCCTACGCGATTTTGCAGGTCGGCGAGGACGAGCGTATCGCGCGCGCCAACACGACCGCGCGCGCCGTGTTCGGCGACAACCTCGAAAACATGCCGCTGGTGGCGCATCTGCGCGACCCCGACGCGCTCGACGCCGTGGCCGAAGCGCTCGCCGGCAATTATCCCGACGCGATCGACGTCGTTCTCGCCGGCGCGGTCGAACGCGCCTTGCGCGTGCGCGCGGTTCCGTTGCGCGACGGCATGGGCGCCCCCGCCGCACTGCTCGCCGTGATCGATATCACCGCGGTGCGCCGCGCCGATCGCATGCGGCGCGATTTCGTCGCCAATGTCAGCCACGAATTGCGCACGCCGCTCGCCACGCTCTCCGGCTTCATCGAAACGCTGCAAGGCCCCGCCCGGGACGACGCGCCCGCGCGCGACCGCTTCCTCGGCATCATGGCCCAGCAGGCGGCCCGCATGACCAGGATCGTGACCGATCTCCTGTCGCTGTCGAAGATCGAGGAATCGGAACTCACGCCGCCGTCGGGCCGCGTCGAAATCGCGCGCATCGTGCAGTCGACGATCGACGCGCTCGGTCCGCAAGCCAAAGCGAAGAAGGCGGAAATCGAAGCGGCGCTCGCGCCCGATTTGCCGCCCGCCATCGGCGATTCCGATCAGCTCGCCCAGGTCTTCCAGAACCTGATCGACAACGCGATCAAATACGGCCGCGTGGGCGGCCGCGTGCGCGTCTCGGTCGCACGCGCCGACTCGCTGCCTGCCGGCTTCGCGCCCCGCCACGGCGCCTATCTCGTGTTCAAGGTGCGCGACGACGGCGACGGTATCGCGCGCGAGCATCTGCCGCGTTTGACCGAGCGCTTCTATCGCGTCGACGCGGGCCGTTCGCGCGACATGGGCGGCACGGGGCTTGGCCTCGCCATCGTCAAACACATCATCAACCGCCATCGCGGCACGCTGGATATCGACAGCGAACAGGGCAAGGGCTCGGAATTCGCCGTCTATCTGCCGGTCGCCGAATCCCCGGCCAAAGTGGCGTGAGCGATCTCGCGATCGTCCGCGCGCCGGCGGATTCCGCCGCCGCCATCGCCTGCGTGACGGCCTATTTCGCCGAACTCGCCGCGCGTTTCGAGGGCGGCTTCGATCCGGGCCGGCCAGGCTACGCCGATCCGAAAGATGCCGGCGATTTCTTCGTGGCGCGGCGCGGCGCGGCGGTCGTCGGCTGCGGCGCCGTGAAGAAACACGCCGCCGGCATCGCCGAGATCAAGCGAATGTGGGTGACGCCGGCCGCGCGCGGCCAAGGAATCGCCCGCGCGCTGTTGACCGCGCTGGAAGACGAAGCGCGCCGCCAAGGCTACGCGCGCGTCGTGCTCGACACGAACAAGGCGCTGACCGAGGCGCAGGCGCTGTACCGCAAAGCGGGTTATCGCGAAACCGATCCGTTCAACGACAACCCGTATGCGCATCTTTGGTTCGTGAAGGATCTCACTTGACCGCTTCGCCGATAGCACCCGGCGAATCGGTGATCAGCGCGTCGACGCCCCAGCTCACGAGTTCCCTCGCCTTGGGCGCTTCGTTGACGGTCCAGACCAGCACCGGATAGCCCGCGTCTTTCGCCGCGCGAACCTGCGCTTGGGTCAGCTTTCGGAAGCCGGGATGGATCGTGGCACAATCGAGCGCCTTGACGGCGCCCAGCCAATCGCCGGTCAGTTCTTCGGCGAGGTAGCCGCGCGGCAGACGCGCGAAATCCGCCTTCGCCGCTTCCAGCGATTTCGCCTTGAAGCTCGACACGATGGGGACGGGCGCCGATTTCGGCCAAAGCCTTTCGACCAGCGCGCAGGAAACGCGCGCGGTCTCCGCTTCGCGGCCGGGGCAGGGCTTGATCTCGATATTGAAGCCCATGCCGAGCTTCGCCATCAGCGCCATCGCTTCCTCCAGCGTCGGCACTTTCGTGCCTTTGAAGCGCGGCCCGAACCAGGCGCCCGCGTCGAGCGCGCGGATCTGCGCGAGCGTATGGTCTGCGACGTTGCCCTTGCCGTCGGTGCAGCGGTCGAGCGTTTCGTCGTGCATCAGGATCGGCACGCCGTCCTTGGTCAGCTTGGCGTCGAACTCGACCCAAGTCGCACCTTGGGCGTGCGCTTCTTCGATGGCGGGCAGCGTATTTTCCGGCGACGACGCCTTGGCGCCGCGATGGCCGACGATCGGCGGAATATCGAGCTTCATGGGTCCTCCAAAAGAAAAGGCCTCCGCGCGGTTTCCCGTGCGGAGGCCCGATTCTAACGGCGCTGCGGCGTTACTCCGCCGACGGCGCGTCCTTCTTCTTGTCGAACTGGTCGGAGATGTCGGCACCGGTCGCCTGATCGACGCGGCGCATCGACAGCTTGACCTTGCCGCGATCGTCGAAGCCGATCAGCTTCACCTTCACGGTGTCGCCCATCTTGACGACGTCGCCGGTCTTCTCGACGCGGCGCGGGGCCAGTTCCGAGATGTGGACCAGACCGTCCTTCGAGCCCATGAAGTTAACGAAGGCGCCGAAATCCATCACCTTGACGACTTTGCCGGTGTAGATCGCGTTGAGCTCCGGCTCGGCCACGATGCCCTTGATCCAGTCGATCGCCTGCTTGGCCTTCTCCTCGCTCGTCGAGGCGACCTTGATCGTGCCGTCGTCCTCGATGTCGATCTTGCAGCCCGTGACCTCGACGATCTCGCGGATGACTTTGCCGCCGGTGCCGATGACTTCGCGGATTTTTTCCTTCGGAACCGAGAAGGTCGTGATGCGCGGCGCGTTGTTCGACACGCTCTCGCGCGCGCCGGTCAGGCCCTTGGCCATCTCGCCCAGAATGTGCAGGCGGCCGTCCTTGGCCTGGCCCAGCGCGATCTTCATGATGTTCTCGTCGATCGAGGTGATCTTGAGATCCATCTGCAGCGCGGTGACGCCCTTCTCCGTGCCCGCGACCTTGAAATCCATGTCGCCGAGGTGATCCTCGTCGCCCAGGATGTCGGTCAGCACGGCGAAGCCGCGATCTTCCTTGATCAGGCCCATCGCGATTCCGGCCACGGGGCGCGGCAGCGGCACGCCCGCGTCCATCAGCGACAGCGACGAGCCGCAGACCGTCGCCATCGACGACGAACCGTTCGACTCCGTCACTTCCGACACGACGCGGATCGTGTAGGGGAACTTGTCCTTGGCGGGCAGCAGCGGACGGATCGCGCGCCAGGCGAGCTTGCCGTGGCCGATTTCGCGGCGGCCGGGGCTGCCCATGCGCTTGGCTTCGCCGACCGAGTAGGGCGGGAAGTTGTAGTGCAGCATGAAATGCTCGCGGTATTCGCCTTCCAGCGCGTCGATGATCTGCTCGTCGTCGCCCGTGCCGAGCGTGGCGACGCACAAAGCTTGCGTCTCGCCGCGGGTGAACAGCGCCGAGCCATGGGTGCGCGGCAGCAGGCCGACCTCGGTCACGATGGGGCGCACGGTCTTGGTGTCGCGGCCGTCGATGCGCTTGCCGGTGTCCAGGATGTTGTCGCGCACGACCTTGGCTTCCAGGTCGCCGAACAGCGCGCCGGCGATGGCGGCCTCTTCGGGCACGTCCTTGACCGCTTCCATCGCCTTCGCTTTGATCGCCGCAACTTTGTCGCGGCGGGCGAACTTGACGGGTTCCTTATAGGCTTCGGCGAGCTGGCCCGCGAAGGCTTCGAGCTTCGCCTTGGCCGACGCGGCGGCGGGCGGCGCCTCGGGGATCGCCCAGGGTTCCTTGGCGGCGGCTTCGGCCAGCGAAATGATCAGATCGATCACCGGCTGGAAGGCGCGGTGGCCGAACATGACGGCGCCGAGCATCTGCTCTTCCGTCAGTTCCTTGGCTTCCGACTCGACCATCAGCACGCCGTCCTTGGTGCCCGCGACGACGAGGTCGAGATCCGAGCCCGCGATTTCCTCCTGCAACGGGTTCAGCTTGAACTCGCCGCCGATGAAACCGACGCGCGCGGCGCCGATCGGGCCCATGAACGGGATGCCCGACAGCGTCAGCGCCGCCGAGCAGCCGATCATCGCCACGATGTCGGGATCGTTCTGCAGGTCGTGCGACAGCACCGTCGCGATCACCTGCACTTCGTTGCGGAAATTCTCCGGGAACAGCGGCCGGACCGGCCGGTCGATCAGACGCGAGACCAGCGTTTCCTTTTCCGTGGGCCGGCCTTCGCGCTTGAAGAAACCGCCGGGGATCTTGCCCGCCGCGAAGGTCTTTTCCTGGTAGTGGACGGTCAGGGGGAAGAAATCCTGGCCGGGTTTGGCCGACTTGGCGCCGACGGCCGTGCACAGCACCACCGTGTCGCCCAGGCGCGCGAGGACCGCGCCATCGGCTTGGCGGGCCACCTTGCCCGTTTCGAGGGAGAGCGTGCGCCCGCCCCACTGCATCTCGCGTTTCACGATATCGAACATGCGATCTTTACCTTCCTTGCCACGTTCGGACCCGCGCGCATCGCCCCTATGGCGACGCACGCGTGGTTCCGGCCGCTATCGCCCCCATGGCGAAAGCGCCAACCGGAACCGCCCATGGACTTCTGGACGTCGGATAAGAAAAACGCGACGACACCCCGTCCGCCGGAACTTGTCCGGTGCGGGCGGCGGCGGCGTCGCGCATGGATTTCAAACGGCGGTCTTCAGCGACGCAGTTCGAGGCGCTCGACCAAGGTCGAGTAGCGCTTCGCGTCGGTCTTCTTGAGATAGTCGAGAAGGCGGCGGCGCTGGCCGACCATCATCAGCAGGCCGCGGCGCGAGTGGAAGTCCTTCTTGTGCGTGCCGAGGTGCTCGGTGAGCTCCTTGATACGCTCGGTCAGCAACGCGACCTGGACTTCCGGCGAGCCGGTGTCGCCCTTCTTGACGGCAAACTTGGCGACGATTTCACTCTTGCGAGCGGGTTCGAGCGACATCGGTCATTCCTTTCGACCCTAGAGGTTGAACACGCGCACCGGACGGATGGTTTCTCCGTCGCTCGCGACCAGCGCCACCAGCCGCCCCTCATGGAAGGCGGCCATCGGTTCGGCGGGAACGCGATCGGTGCGGGGGTCTCGCAAGGTCCGGCCCCGTTTGAGGGCCGAAGCCTCTTCCTCGGTCACGGCCAGCACCGGGATGTCGTCCAGTGCGGTCTCGACCGGGGCGAGAGCCCCAAAGCGGGCCGGACTATGCCCAAACCCCTCCAGGCTTTCCAGTGAAATTGCCGTTTCCAGCGTGAATTTGCCGACTCGGGTTCGGCGAAGCTCGGTCACATGGCCGACCGTTCCCAGCGCCTTGGCGAGGTCGCGGGCGAGGCTGCGAACATAGGTTCCCTTGCCGCAGGTAACCCGGAACCGCGCCGTATCGGGATCGGGCGATTCCAGGTATTCGAGCTTGTAGATCATGACCTTACGGGGCTGAAGGACGACTTCCTCCCCGGCGCGGGCCAATTCGTAAGCGCGCTTGCCGTCGATCTTGATGGCCGAGAAGACGGGCGGCAGCTGCTCGATTTCGCCCTCGAACGCCGACAAGGCTCCCCGAATCGCCGATTCGGCTGGGCGGTTGGGGCTGGCCGCGACGGCCGATCCTTCCAGATCGTCGGTCGCGGTCGCGGTGCCCCAGCGCACGGCGAACTCGTATTGCTTGGTGCCGTCCATGGCGAAGGGGATCAGCTTGGTCGCCTCGCCCAATGCGATGGGCAACACGCCCGAGGCGAGCGGGTCCAGCGTGCCGCCATGCCCGCCTTTGGCCGCCTGGAAAATCCAACGCACCTTGCCCAAAGCTTGCGTCGAACTCGGGCCGATCGGCTTGTCCAGCACGACCCAGCCATCGACCTTATTTTTGACGCGGCTCACTTCTTCTTGCGCGCGCGGGGCTTGGGGCTCGCGGCCGGCGGGGCGATATCGGCCAGCACTTTGGGATCGCGGAAGGCCGCATCCATGCGGCTGGCGTAGTCGAAGCCGGTATCGCGCTTGAAATGGATGTCGATCGCCTGGCGCAGATCGACGCGCCGTTGCACCTCGCCCCGGATATAGGCGCGCGCCCGGCCCAGGGCCGCGATCGTCTTGTCGGCGTCGATGCCGCCCAGCGTGGTGACGAAGGCGGTCGCGTGTTTGAGGTCGGGCGCGGCGCGCACTTCCGACACGGTGATCGAGACGCCTTGCAAATCGGGGTCGCGGAAATGCGCTTCCTGCAACACTTCGACCAAAGCGCGGCGCACCGCTTCGCCCACGCGCAATTGGCGCTGGCTGGGGGCGCCGGCGGGGCCGTCATTATTTCTGTCGAATTTGCCGCTCATGGGCGGGTTTTACGCCGAATTCGGCGTTCTTGCCAATCGCCCGCCGTTGACCAAGCCGTGGCCGCTTTTTATGCTCCCTTTGGTTGATCGCCTTAAACGGGGGTTTTACGCGATGTTCCGCCATCTTGCATATGTATTCACACTCGCATTTCTGGCGATCGGAACCGTCCAAGCGCAATCGATCCATACGATGCCGATCGGCACGGAGGTGGAGACCAAAGTCCGCTTCGCCCGGTCCGACGTACCGCTGCCGGCCGGCAAATGGCTCTTGGTCAGCAGAGGCGAAGAAAAAAGCATCGGGCTCAACGGTGCCATGGGCGCGCGTTTGCCTTACGCCACGTTGGCGCGGATCGAGCGCAACGCCCTCGCGGGACTCGTGAATCTGACGGGCACGATTCAGTACGAGAATCTGCAATGGATCAGAGACACGCAATGCGATCGGACCGATTTCTATTTCCTCGATGCGGATCGCAACTTCAACAATGCGGATCAGCGCTGCCAGTATGCGACCCATTTCGTGCGGACTTGGACGGCGTCGGACAATCAACCCGAACGGACGCGCGCGATGATCGAAGGGCTGCGCGCCAAGTCCATCGCCTTGCCCCCGACGACGATCGTCAGCGTGCATCGTCGTGTCGTTGGCGGAGAGTATCTGACCGTGACCTACGAAATTTCGCCGGCTTCGATCGGGGGCCCCGTCGCGCGGGCGAATGCCTGGAGCGCCAGCGAATGGCACAAGGACAAGATCGCCGACAATCCCGAACACAAGCGATTCCTCGACGCGTGGGTGGAATGGTCCAAGCAAATGGCGCCCAAGGTCCGCGACGGGTTCGGACGTTCGCTGTCCGGCTACGCGCCGATCGCGATCGCCTTCGAGGCCCCGGTGGCGAAGGCCGCCGTGCCGGCCACGCCGGGCCCTCTGCCTGTGGGGCAGGTGGCACCCGCGATCGGAACGCGCTTCGTCGTCAACGCCGGTCGCTTCGATATCGTCAAAGTCGATCGAATGACCGTAACGACGGCCAATTCCGTAAACGCGGGCGCGACATGGAGCGCTGGATTGTTGCCGCTCGATCCGGCGTCCAAATTCGACCGCGGCGCGATCGAATCGCTATTTCCCTTGGCCGTCGGCAAGAAAACGCAATTCAAACAGGAATCGGCCTCCGGCACGAACACATGGGATCACACGCTGGAAGTCGTTCGCACGCAAACCGTGCAGATCGAAGGCAAGTCGTACGCGACCTTCGTCATCGAGAACCGCACGGAGGCCGTCGGGCCGGGCATGAACGAGTTCGTGCGCAAGCGCACGCTGTGGTACGCGCCAGAGGTGGGGTGGCTGCTTAAAATGCAGGAAGAGCAACTTGCCGGAACGCCGCAGCGCATGAACAGCTGGGAAGTCGTTCGCATCGTTCCGCCGGGCGGTTGAGGTGCCTTACGCCTGATTGACGTCGATGACGATGCGGCCCTGGATCTGGCCGGCGACGATCTGCTCGGCCAACGCGGGCACGTCGGCAAGTCCGACGATCTTCGTGCCGCCGACGGGCAAACCGTCGGGCAGCAGGGCGGCGAGCTTGCGCCACGCGGCGTCGCGCTCGGGAATCGGGCAGCGCACCGAATCGATGCCGATCAATTTCACGCCGCGCAGAATGAACGGCATCACCGTCGTCGGCAGATCGTGGCTGCCGGCCAGCCCGCATGCGGCGACGGGCGCGCGATACGCCGTCGACGCCAGCGCGCTCGCAAGGCCGATACCGCCCACCGTATCGACCACGCCCGCCCAGCGCTCGGTCTCCAGCGGCTTGGCCGGTTTGGCGAGATCGGCGCGATCCATCACGCTCGAAGCGCCCAGCGCCTTCAAATAGGACTCCAGTTCCAGGCGGCCGGTCGCCGCGACGACCTTATGGCCGAGCTTGGCGAGGATCGCGACCGCGACGGAGCCCACACCGCCGGCCGCACCGGTGACCAGAACCTCGCGGTCCTTCTTCAAGCCGTTGGTTTCCAGCGCGTGGACCGCGAGCATCGCGGTCAACCCGGCCGTGCCCATCGACATGGCCCATTTCTTGTCCATGCCCGGCGGCATCTTGATCAGCCATTCGGCCTTGGCGCGCGCGCGCTGGGCCATGCCGCCGTGGAATTCCTCGCCCACGCCCCAGCCGGTCAGGATCACGCGGTCGCCCGTCTTGAAGCGATCGTCGGCGGATGTTTCGACCGTGCCCGCCCAATCGATGCCGGGGATCAACGGGAACGTGCGGACGATTTTGCCCTTGTCGGCGATCGCGAGACCGTCCTTGTAGTTCAGCGTCGAGTAGCTGACCGTGGCGGTGACCGCAAAATCGGGCAGCGCCGAATCCTCGAGCTGACGGAGATTGGCCGCGACCTTGCCGTCGGTCTTCTCGAGAAGCAGCGCTCGAAACATGCGGGTTCGCCTTTCGCCCGGGGATCGTCCCGGGCCGACTACTCGCAGGGCCGGGCGCTTGCGTCAAGCGATCCGACGGCGCATCGTCCGGCGATGGATTCGCGAATCCGGGATTTCGTCGAGTGGGTGCTGGGTCCCGCCAAGGCCCTCGATCTCGCTGATTTCGTGGGCGGCGTGGCCGAACGGCTGGTCGAAATGAACGTGCCGGTGGATCGCGCAAGCGCGCTCCTCGATACGCTGCATCCCAGCTATGTCGGAATCCAACGCATCTGGGAGCGCGGCGGCGAGACGCGCGAGGGCCGCGCGCGTTTCGACAATCCGGACATCTTCTCGGGCAAAATCAAATACACGATCGACAGCGTGCAGGAGACCGGCGCCTGGTTCGATATGCGCCTCGACGATCCGCGCGCCGGCGAATACGACCTGCTGCCGGATCTGCGCGCGCGCGGCTATACGCATTACATCCTCGCGCCGCTCGTCTTCGTCGAAGGTCCGGTCCAGGGTATCTCGTTCGCCACCCGGCGGCCGGACGGGTTTTCGGCCGCCGATATCGCGCTGATTGACGCGGCGCGTCCCGCGCTTGCCGCGGTCCTGGAGTTGAATATCCGCACGCGCGTTGCGCGCGAGGTTCTGCAGGCCTATGTCGGGAAGGCGCCGGGCGATCTGATCCTGGCCGGCCAGATAAGGCGCGGCGAGGTGCGGAACCTGCGCGCCGCCGTGGCGATGAGCGATCTGCGCGGCTTCACGGCGATGAGCGACGCGCTCACGTCCGAGCAGACCGTGGCGCGGATCAACGCCTATCTCGATTGCATCGTGCCCGAGATACAGAAGCGCGGCGGGGAGATACTGAAATTCATCGGCGACGGTGTGCTGGCGATGGCCGACGCGAACGCGCTGGGCGACGCCGAGGCTTGCGCGCGCATGCTCGACGCCGGCCTCGCCGCGCAAGCCGCGTTGGCCCGAGCGGGTTTCAAGGCGGGCATCGCCCTCCATCTGGGCGAGGCCGCGTTCGGAAATATCGGGGCGGCGGACCGCCAGGATTTCACCGTTATCGGCCGCGACGTGAACATGGTCGCGCGACTGGAGAAAATGTGCGGCGCGCTGGGCGAAAACATCGTCGTCTCCGCCGCCTTCGCCGCCGCCCTCGATCGCCCGTGGCGGCGCCTTGGCGAGTTCGCGTTCAAGGGTTTCGAGGGCGCGCGGCCCGTCTACGCCCCGGGTTAGGCCATCGCCAGCGTCGACGGCTTGCCGTCGCCGCCGGGTTCGACGCGCCAGAACTTGTTGTGGAACCGGCGCAAGGCCGGCCGATGGCCGATCGACACGATGCCCGTTTCCTTCAAGCGTTCGCCGATCAGCGCGTAGAGATGCGCCTCCGTCGCTTCGTCCAACGCCGCGGTGGCTTCGTCGAGGAACAGGAATTTGGGCTTCGCCAGCAGCGCGCGCGCGACGGCGAGGCGCTGCTGTTCGCCCGGCGACAAGACTTGGCTCCAATGCGCGATCTCGTCCAAACGGCCCCCCAGATGCGCGAGCTTCACGTCGGCGAGCGCGGCTTTCAGCACGTCGTCGCCGGCGCCGTCCGCGTTGGGATAGAGCAGCGCCTCGCGCAAACTGGCGATCGGCATATAGGGCTTCTGCGGCAGGAACAGCGCGGCCCCCGGCGGCGGCGTTTCGATTACGCCGCGCCCGAAGGGCCATAGCCCCGCCAGCGCGCGGAACAACGTGCTTTTGCCCGAGCCCGACGGCCCGGTCAGCAGCACGCGATCCCCCGGCTCGACGCGCGCGACGGCATCGGCGATGAGCGTCGCGCCGTTCGGCAGGGCGACGTCGACTTGCGCCAGGGCAGGGGCGGCACCTTCGCGAGTCTGCAGCGGATTGGCTTTCGCCTCGATCTCGGCCTTGGCGATCGCCGCCTCGAAATCGAGCAGACGGTCGACGACAGACTTCCAGTCGGCGAGCTGGGCATAGGCCGAAACGAAGAACGACAAGGCGCGCTGCACCTGGCCGAAGGCCGAGGCGATCTGCATCAGGCCGCCAAGCTGAATCGAGTTGTCGAAATAGCGCGGCGCCGCGACGACGAAGGGAAACACGATCGCGGCTTGCGAATAGAAGCTGGTAAAGGTGTTGAGCTTCAGTGTCGCCCACATCAGCCCGTACCAATTGGCGGCGATGCCCGCGAAACGGCGCGCGAAGTTCTCGTTTTCGCGCTTCTCTCCGCCATAGAGGGCGACCTGCTCCGAATTCTCGCGCAAGCGGACGAGGTCGTAGCGGAAATCCGCCTCGTAGCGCTGCTGGGCGTAGTTCAGGGGCACGAGCGGCTTGCCGACGAGATGCGTCAGCCACGTGCCGACGACGGCGTAGATCAGCGCCGCCCAAACCATGTAGCCGGGAATTTCGATCGTGTGGCCGAACAGCGTGACCGCGAACGCGCCCGACAGCGTCCACAGGATGGCGAGGAATGCGCCGAGCGTGAGCACCGCGTCGAGCAGCTGCGTGATCAGCGACAAGGTCGTCGTCACGAACAGCTTCACGTCTTCGGCGATGCGCTGGTCGGGGTTGTCGGTTTCGGCGCCGGTCAGCTGGAAGCGGTAATAGATCCGGTTGTCGAGCCATGCGGCGACGTAGCGCTCGGTCAGCCATTTGCGCCAGCGGATCGTCAGCCACTGCATGGCGTAGCGCGAGACGATGAAATTGGCGATGAACAGAAAGGCGAGGCCGACGAAGACCAGCATCTGCTTTTCGAATACCGGCCGGTCGCGCTCCTGAAGCGCCGTGTAGAAGACGTTGTTCCATTCGTTGAACAACACTTCGAGATAGACGCCGAAGATCGTCAAACCGATGACGATGGCGAACAGCGTCCAGGCGGCGAATCGGTCTTCCGACGTCCAATAGGGCTTGGTCAGGCGCCACAGGCTGGCGGCGAAGCTCAGCAAATCGACGCGGCGGCGGGGCATTTCAATCGTGGCGCTGGCGGCGGGCGGCATTTCGGAACTCTCCGGCGGATGCGGAGAACCTAGGCCGATCGCGTGTCTTAAAAAAGGCCGCCGCGTTTCAGCATGTGACCGGACGACCGCATTCGCGGCTCAACCCGCCGCCGGCTCAACGCGCCAAGGCGCGGATCGCCGCTTCGTCTTGGGTCAGCGGCAGCCAGCGCCGGACCAGACGCTCGACGTTCTCAAGCCCGTCGAGCAGGCCGGGCACGACCGCCGCCGAGGGCGGCTTCTGGCGGGCGAGGTTCTTAAGCGCGTCGATCATGTCCTCGGTCCGGCGTACCCCGTCGTCGGGCAGCATCCGCACCAAGCCTTGCGCCTGGGCACGTTCGGCACGAATCGTCTGCTCCAGGCGCGGCGCCGTGCGCGGCACGATCAGCCCCGGCCGGTCGAAGGACAGGATTTCGCAAAAGGTGTTGTAGCCGCCCATCGCCACGACGCCCGCCGCGCGCGCGACCAGCGCTTCCATATGCGCGTCGAAGGTGATCGCTTCGACGTCGGGCAGCGCCTGGGCGCGGTTGATGAATTCGGCTTGGCGTTCCGACTGCATGAACGGCCCGAGCACCAACAGCGCGCGATGCGGCAATCGGACGCCCGCCTCGTAGGCGCGCAAGACCCAGTCGATCAGCGCGTCGCCGTCGCCGCCGCCCCCGGTCGTGACCAGAACGTAAGGCTGCTCGCGGTCGCGCGCGGCATCCATCGACGCGCGCGGCCCGTTCAGCGGCAGCGTACGGCGCAGATAGCCGGTGTAGCTCATCTTCCGGCGCACCGATTGCGGGATGGCGAGGCCTTCGAGCGGATCGCAGATCTGCGGCAATCCGTAAACCCAGATATCGTCGTAAAGCTCGCGCAACGCCGGCAGCGCGTTCTTGCGCTTCCATTCGGGTTCGAGCAACGCGGGATCGTCCATCACGTCGCGCAAGCCCAGCACCAGCGGCACGTTGCGGCGCTTCAGGAACTCGAGCGTTTCGGCCACTTCGCCGCGCAAGCCCAGCGGCTCCTTGTCGACCAGGAACAGATCGGGCTGGAAGGCCTCGGCCGTGTGGCGGATGATCGACGCGCGGATCGCCAGAGTCTGTGCGATGTCGATATGCAGGTTCAGCGACGTGTAGTCGCCGTCGCGCAGCTTGATGACGCCGGGGATGCGCACGAAATCGACGCGCGCCTTGAAATCGAACGACCCGATGATCGGCGAGCCCGACAGGATCAGCACCGACAGGTCCTTGTCGGCCTCCACCAGCGCGTGCGCGATCGTGCGGCAACGGCGCAAATGGCCGAGCCCCATCGTATCGTGACTATAAATCAGCACGCGGCGGTCGGACCGCGCGCGGCGTTTCGGAGCCTTTGCCAATCGTCCCCCCGGACGGGATATCGATCGGGCCGAGACTAAGGGGACTCCCATGACGAATCCAAGCGATCAACGCCCGGAAACATGAATTTCACGGGCTGTTGCCGGAATGCGATACCGGACCCGGCTGCGGCGAGGCGCCGCCCGCGCCCTTGGGCGGCCCGGTTGCGCCGATCCGGCCCCGGCCGCTAAACTCCTGAAAGGGATGGGGGACTTCGCGCGTGGGCGGCTCAGGCGACATCGACCGGAACATCTTCCGCTTCGTCATCCGGTTCTCGGTCAAGGAAACGGCGCTGGTCTGCCTGTTGGTCGGGGCGGCGCAGGCGTTCTATTACGTCACGCTGGATCTGCCCAAAAACATCATGAATCAGGGCATCCAGGGCCAAGGGATTCAATTCCCGCAGGAAGTCCTGGGCTGGTTCGCTGTCGATCAGATCGGCTATCTGCTCTGGCTGTGTTTGCTGTTCTTCCTCGCCGTATTGGTCAACGGCGCGGTCAAGCAATACATCAATTCGCTGAAGGGCAAGCTCGGCGAGCGCTTGCTGCGCCGCCTGCGCTATTCGCTGGTCGAGCGCATTCTGCGTTTTCCGATCCCGCATTTCCGGAAGGTCTCGTCGGGCGAGTTGATCCCGATGGTGACGTCGGAGGTCGAGCAGATCGGCGGCTTTATGGGCGATGCGTTCGTCCAGCCGCTGATGCAGGCGGGCATGCTGCTGACCATCGCGCTGTTCTTGTTCATGCAGAACCCGGTGATGGGCTTCGCCGCGATTTCGCTGTTTCCGTTCCAGGCCTATATCGTGCCGATGCTGCAAAAGCGCGTGAAAGCGCTGGGCAAGGAACGCGTCAAGGCCGTGCGCAAAGTGTCCGAGCGCATCGGCGAAACCGTCGGCGGCATCCAAGAAGTGCGCGCCAACGGCACGGCGTCGTGGGAGCGCGCGGATTACGCCGAGCGCTTCGGCACGATTTTCCGCATTCGCTTCGACATCTACCAGCGCAAATCGCTGGTCAAGTTCATCAACAATTTCCTGAGCCAATGCGCGCCGCTGCTGTTCTACTCGATCGGCGGCTATCTGGTGATCCAGGGCCAGCTGTCGCTGGGCGCGCTCGTCGCCGCCCTGTCCGCGCACAAGGACATGACCGCGCCGTGGAAGGAGCTGCTCGACTACTATCAGCAGGCCCAGGACGCGCAGCAGAAATACGAGCAGGTCGTCGAACAGTTCCGGCCCGAGCAGATGCTGCCCGAAAGCTTGCACGAATTGCCCGCCGAACCCGCGCCGGGCCTGTCCGGCGATATCGCGCTGGCCGGTCTCTCGGTCGCGGAGGACGCGCAGACCAAGCTGCTCGAATCGGTATCGCTCACCATTCCCCACGGCGCCAAAGTGGCGCTGGTCGGGGCGGCGGGCGGCGGGCGCGAAGCTTTGGCCATGACGCTTGCGCGGCTCTATCTTCCCGCTTCGGGCACTTTACGCGTTGGCGAGCGCGACCTGACGCGTTTGCCCGACGCGCATCTGGGCGCGTCCCTGGGTTATGTCGGTCCCGGCGCCTATCATTTCTCGACCTCGCTGCGCGAGAATCTTGCCTATGGCTTGCGTCAGCGCCCGGTTGCCGCTTCCGAAGCCCGCAGTCCCGCGCGCACGCGCTGGCTCGCCGAGGCCGCGCGCGCGGGCAACCTGGCGCTCGACGTCGAGGATAGCTGGGTCGATTATTCGCGCGCCGGCGCGGCCAATGCCGAGCAATTCGACGCGATCGCCGCGCGCGTGCTTGAACGCGTCGACCTCGCCGAGGACGTGTTCCTGTTCGGGTTGCGCGGCCGCGTCGATCCGCGCGCCAAACCGGCGGTAGCCGAAGCGATCCTCGCCGCGCGCGCGGCGTTTCGCGAGCGGCTCTCGGGCCCGCAGGCCGATCCGTCGCTGAAGGGGTTGATCGAATCCTTCGATCCCACACGCTACAACGACAACGCCACCCTCGCCGAGAATCTGCTATTCGGCACGCCGATCGATCCCGCCTTCGAGGTCGACGTGCTCGCCGAGCAGCGCGACTTCCTGGCGGTGCTCAAGAAGCAGGGCATGGCGGACGAGCTGATCGCGATGGGCCGCCAGGTCGCCGAAACGATGGTCGAGTTGTTCGCGGGGCTTCCTGCCGGCCACGAATTCTTCGAGCGCTTCAGTTTCATCGCCGCCGACGATCTGCCGATCTACCAGGCGATCGTCGCGCGCACGGCGCCGGACGAATCTGGCAAACTGCCGGCGATCACCGACGAAGATCGTGCCCGCCTGATCGGCCTGCCGCTGAAGCTCGTCAACGCGCGCCATCGTTTGGGCCTGATCACGCCCGAATTCAAAAGCCGCGCGCTCGAAACGCGCGCCGCGATCCACGACGCGTTCGGCAAGGGGTCCGCCGCCGGCAAGATCGCGTTCTTCGATCCCGAATCCTACAACGCCGCCGCCGCGATCCAGGACAACATCCTGTTCGGCCGCGTCGCCTACGGCCAAGCGAAAGCCCAGGCGGTCGTCGGCAAGGCGATGCGCGAGGTGCTCGACTCGCTGGGCTTGCGCGAACGCGTGTTCGAAGTGGGCCTGGATTTCCAGGTCGGCGTCGGCGGCGCGCGCCTGACGCCCGCGCAACGCCAGAAATTGGCGCTCGCGCGCGCGCTGGTGAAACGGCCAGAGATATTGGTTCTCAACGACGCGCTCGCCGTGCTGGACTCGAGCGCCCAGGTCAAAACCCTCGACGGCGCACTCGAAGCCGCCGGCGGGGCGACCGTTGTGGCGGCTCTGGCCGACGCGGCGCTGGCCGCCAGGTTCGATCGCGTCGTCGTCCTGGCGGACGGACGCGTGGCCCAGGACGGAACCTACGACGCGCTGATCGGGCAGGATGGCCCGCTCAAAGAATTGCTGGCGCATTGAGGAAGGAGATCGCGATGTCGATCAAGGAAGAAACCGACGCCCTCAAGCGCATCCCGCTGTTCTCGAAGCTCGATCCCGCGAAGCTGAAACTGCTCGCGTTCATGAGCCAGCGCCTGAGCTACGAGCCCGGCCAAGCGATCTTCGCGCAAGGCGATGCGGGCGACGCCGCCTATATCGTGCTCGACGGCCAGGCGGCGGTGCTGATCGACACGAATTCGGGTCCGGCCGAAATCGCGCGCGCGGGTAAGAACGAGATCGTCGGGGAGATCGCGATCCTTTGCGAGGTGCCGCGTACCGCCACGGTACGCGCGGTCGGCGACGGGCCGCTCGTCTGCCTCAAGATCGAGAAGGACGATTTCATGGCGCTGGTGAACGAGTTCCCGTCGATGGGCCTCGAGATCATGCGCGAACTCGCGCGCCGCATCGTCAAGACCAACGCGCAATTGCGCAACGCGATGGCGGCCAAATCCGCGTGAGCCGATCCGGCCGCCATTCGGCTTGAAGTCCGGCTTCAGCGTCCGGGCAAGCGGCCCAAGCGCAGGAACTGGGTCTCGCCGGAGGTGCCCTGAACGCCGTCGTTGTCGACGACCGCGAAAATCTGGCCGTCGCGGTCGACGGTGAGGCCTTCCAGCTTCTCCAGCACCACGCCGCGCGTGGCCCGCAGATCCGGAACCACGTCGCGCAGCAGCGTCTTGCGCACGACCGGCACGTTCCCCGCACCCGGCACGGCCGGTTCCAGCCCGGCGATCGAGAACCGGTAGAGGCGCTTGATCGCGGCGTCCGCCCATTGGTTGTTGCGCTCGATCACTGCGAACTCGCCGTTGCCGAGGGCGACGATCTCCGACAATCCCATCCAGCCGGCCGGCGTCTCGTCGAGCGGGTAATGCAGCACCCCCCACGACTTATCTGCCGGACGGTAGCGCAGGATTTTGACGTGACCCTTGGGATCGTCCTTCCATTCGCGCTGCACCGCGAGCCATACGGTCTCCGCCGCGCCTTCGCCGTCCACGGCGACACCTTCGAAGCCGAAACGCACCGCGTGGCGCGAAAGCGATTCAGGCAGGGCGATCTCCTCTTCGATCGCGCCAGCCGGCGAAACGCGCAGGAGCAGGTCCGGTAAGGCGCCTTCGCGGCGCTCCGGATTGCCCTCCGAAGCGAGCCAGAAGCCGCCGCCCGCCCGCGTGGCGATCCCTTCGAGATCGAGCGATGCGGCGGGTTTGCCGTCGCGCGTCACCACCATTTCGGCGACGATCCGCGCCGGTGTTTGCGTCGCGTCGATCTCGACGATCTTCGCTTCGGCGTAGAAGGAGTCGCTGACGGCATAGAGACGGCCCGCGCGCGCGCGATCGGCGGCGAGACCCGACAACGCGCCCCAAGCGATCGGCGTGCCGTTTGCGGCGTTCTCCGACCGGATCGTCGGATAGGCGGGAACGGATGCCGTGCGGGCGTAGATGGTCAGCGACGAGCGAAGACCGGTTTCGGGATTGTCGGCCTCGGCCGCCGCGACGAACAGGCCGCGCGACGGGATCGCGACCAAGCCCTCGGGACCGGGGCCGCTGGGCAGCGCTTGCAGGAAGGTGGGCGCGCGGCCGGGGCCTTCGTCGCGCCAGACCGAGACCAGCGACGCGCGCTCGGCGCCGACGAAGATCAGGCGTTCGTTGCCGAAGGTCGCGACTTCGATGCCTTCGGGCTCGCCGCCGCGATTGCCGGAACGCAGTTCAGGGTAATGGCCCAGCGCGATCGCCAGATGCTCGAGCATGTTGCCCGAATCCCATTCGACCGCGCCGCTGCGGTTGAAAATGGTGAAGCCGCGCGACCCGCTGCGCAGATCGCCTTCGTTGGCGGTGACGAAGCGCTCGTCGTCGAGCCATTTCACCGCGTCGGGCTCGCGCACGACGTTCTCGATGCGGTCGACCGGCCGGATCACGCCGTCGCGCTTGGCGTCGACGTTCTCCAGCGTCACCGTGCCGGCGGTGAAATGGGCGACGACGCGCCCGGCCGCCAGATCGACGATCGCGAGATGGTTGTTTTCCTGCAGTGTGACGACCGCTTCGCCACGCGAATTGACGTCGACGAATTCGGGCTCCGGGTCTTCGGGCACATAGCCAGCGATGCCGGTCAGATCGACGCGGCGCAAGCCCGCGCAATCCAGCCCCGCATCGCTCACCGGCAGGATCGTCAGATTGCCGGCCGGCATTTGCGGGATACGGCCTTGATCGTGGCGCTCGTCGCGCTCGTTCTCGATGACGACGGCCAGGAAACGGCCGTCACGGGACAACGCGACCGAATCGGGCTGGCCGCCCAGATCGCAGCGCATGATCTCGCGCCGCGATGCGATATCGAGCACGGCGGCGAAGCCGGATGTCTCGCGCTTGTTGGGCGACGTGTCGGACACGGCATAGGCGCGCGGCCCCCGTGCGGTGACGGAGGTCAGTTCGCCCGACAAAGCCAAGAATCCCGCCGGTTTCGGCGCGGCCGGATCGGCGATATCGACGAAGCCGAGCCCGTTCTGCTCGCCGTCGACGTAAATCAGCAGATTGCCGTCCTGCGCCGACGTGACGATTTCGGCGATCGACTTTTTCGCGCGATCGCGGTCGGCGGGCAGCATCTTGACCGCTTCGATCGTCGCGATCCGGTCGAAATAAACCGGAGCTTGGGCGAAAGCGGACGTTCCCCCGGCGAGCAGGGCGGCGGACAAAGCGAATCTGCGGATCATCTGGCGTTCCGGTCGGAGGTCGGGACCGGAACTATCGCCGCCGTCGATGACACGAATATGACAGCTTAGGGCCTGCGCAACTTCAAATTCTGCGCGGCCAAGGCCGCGATTCCGGCGGCCAGACCCCAGAACGCCGAGCCGATGCCAAACAGCGAGACACCCGACGCGGTGACGGCGAGCGTGAGCACGGCAGGGAAGCGCTCGGTTTCGTCTTTCAAAGCGCCGGTCAGCGCGCCTTGCAACGCGCCGACAAGGCCCAGCCCCGCGAAGGTCGCGATCAAGGCCTTGGGCAGCGCCGCGAGAATCGCGACGCAAGCGCCCGCGAACGCCGCGAGCAGCAAATAATAGAACGCGTACCAGATGCCGGCGATCCAGCGCTTTTCCTTGTCGGAATGCGCTTCGGGACCCGCACAGATCGACGCGGTGATCGCGGCCAAGCCCAGCGGAATGGCGCCCGCGAACGCGCCGACGAACGAGGCAAGACCGGTGGCCGCGAGCGAATCCCGCGTCGGCGTGGGATAGCCCGCCGCTTTCAGCACCGCGAAGCCCGCCAGATTTTGCGAGGCCATCGTGACGAGATAAAGCGGCAGACCCAGGCCGATGATGGCGCCCATCTCGAAACGCGGCGCCACGAATTCGAAATGCGTCAGGCCCAACGCGCCGGAAATCGGCGCCGCGAGGTCCAGCGCATAGGCGATGGCGGTCCCCGCCGCCAGCACCGCGACGACCGCCATATGCGGATTGAACAAACGCACGACCAGGAACATCGCCACCAGCGGCAGAACCAACGCGGGTGCGCCGCCCGCTTGCACGAAGACCTGTGCCACGAACGGCAGCACCACGCCCGCCAGCATCGCGGCGGCGATCGAGGTGGGGATGCGCGCGACCAGATCGCCCAGCGGCTTCACGAACGCCGTCGCGACGATCGCGGCCGACGCGACCAGATAGGCGCCGACGGCGACGTCGAAGCTCAACCCCGTCGTGCTCGCGATCAGCGCCGCCCCGGCGGTCGCCCAGGCGGTGATCAGCGGAATGCGATGGCGCCACGACAGCCACGCCGCCGCGATCGCTTTGACGAAACAGACGGCGGCGATCGACGAGGCGATCTGGCTTTGCGTCGCGCCGACGGCGGCCGCGGCCGCGACCACCAGCGCCACCGTGCCGCCGAAGCCGACGATGGTGGCGATGAAGGCGGCCGACGCGGGGGCCGTGCGGCTCAAAGCGCCAGGTCCGCGATCACGGGCACGTGATCGGAAGGCTGCTGCCAGTCGCGTGCCTCGCGCAGGATATGGAAGCCTTTCACCTTGGGCGCCACGTCCTGCGTCGTCCAGATATGGTCGAGCCTGCGGCCGCGGTCCGATTTGCGCCAATCGGAATTGCGATAGCTCCACCACGTATAGAGCCGCTGCGGCTCGGGGAAGACTTGACGCGAAAGATCGACCCAAGCGTGATTGGCGCGCATCGCGGTCAACGCTTCGACTTCGACCGGCGTATGGCTGACGACGTCCAGCAATTGCTTGTGGCTCCACACGTCGGTCTCGAAGGGCGCGATGTTCAGGTCGCCGACCAGCACGCGCGGCCGGTCGCGTTTGGCCTTTTTCCAATGGGCGGCTTGCGCGCGCACGAAGTCGAGCTTGTGCTTGAATTTGGCGTTCGCATCCGGGTCGGGAATGTCGCCGCCGGCGGGAATATAGATGTCGTGGATTTCGGTGCCGTTGGCGAGCGTCGCCTGGACATGGCGGCAATCCTCCAGCCCGCACCAATGCCGCGGCCCCGTCTCGTGCAGCGGCACGCGCGACAGGATGGCCACGCCGTTATAGCCCTTCATGCCGTGGAAAATCTGGTGCTGGAAGCCCAAAGCCTTCAACGCGTCGGCCGGGAAATGCTCGTCCGGACATTTCGTTTCCTGCAGACAAAGAATATCGGGCCGCGCGACGGCGACCAGTTTCTCGACCAGCGGCAGGCGCAAGCGCACGGAGTTGATGTTCCAAGTGGCGAGACGTAAAGCGCCGCGCGGGGCTTTGGGCGGGCCTTCGGCGGGCGCGTAGGGGCCCAGGGCGGAAGCTGCGGTCATGATCCGCTTGTGTTAGCGAAGTTTTCGAGCAACGCCAAGCACCGGGCGCGATCCTCGAAAATCATCATATGGCTGCGGCCGGGCAGCGCCGTCAGCGCCGATCCGGCGACGGACGCGCGGGCATATTCCATCATGCCGGTCACCCAATCGCCCTTGGCTTTGGCCGCGTCGATGTCGCCGGCGACGAAATGAATCTTGGGGCCGCGATAACGCGGCAAAGCGGGCGACAGCAGCGGCCGCCCCAGGCTCAGGAAAAATCCCGCTTCGATCTGCGGCGCGCAGGCCAAGCGCCAGGTGTCGCCGTCTTGGCGCAGCGTGGCGCGCGCGTGTTCGGCGATGGCGTCCCGCGGGAAATCGGCGAACATCTCGCGCGCGGCGAGATAGCCGGCGAGTTCGCCGGGGCCGCCGTTGAATTCGCTGCGCCGCGCGAGCGTTCGCGCGACCCGGCGTTGCTGGTGTTCGTCGGCGAAGGGGCGCAAGGGATGGCCGTCGAGGGGATAAAGCGGCGGCTCGAACAGCATCAATCCGGCGAGGTCGAGGTCCGCGAAACGTTCGGGCCGGAACAACGCGAGCGCGATCATTGCCGCGCCGCACAGCGAATGCGCGGCATAGCGCAAACGCGCGATACCGGACCATTCTCGCGCCGCGCGCGCGATGGCCTCGACGTCGTCCATGATCGCGTCGGCCGCGCAGAACTTCCCGACATCGCCGATCGTGCCGTCGGCGCCGCCATGCCCCGCGGCATCGAAAGCGAACACGTCGCAGCTTCGCGCGAGACCTTTCAGAATCGTCGCGTAGCTGCCGGCCGCGAAGCCGTTCGCATGGCCGAAGAGCAGCGCCGGCCCGTTGCGGGGTCCGCGCAGGCGATAAAGGGCGAGGCGGCGGCCCGCCGGCGACGCGATGCGACGGCACTCGGCGATATCGGCGGGGAGCGAAACGAAATCGCTCACGCCGCGCGCCGCTGCCGATACGCGTCCACGACCGTCGCGAAATGGCGGAAGATCGCGGCGGCGGATTTATCGGTCTTGATGTGCCACTCGGGATGCCATTGCACGCCGAAGGCGAAACCGGGGCCTTTGGTCCAGCGCACCGCTTCGATCGTGCCGTCCTCGTGCGTCGCCTCGACGGCCAAGCCGTCGCCCAGCGCGTCGATCGCCTGGCCGTGCAGCGAATTGACGAAGATCCGCAGGCTGGGATCGACCAGACGCGCGAGCAGCGATCCCGGCGCCACATCCACCCAATGGCGGTTGGCGTAGCGCATCTCGAGATCGTCCGTCTCGGGCGCGCGATGGTCGACATGGCCGGCCAAGCGTTCGACATATTGATGTAGCGTGCCGCCCGCGGCGACGTTCAGCTCCTGATGTCCGCGGCAGATGGCCAGGACCGGCACGCCCTTGGCCAACGCGGCGCGCAGCAGCGGCAGCGTGGTCGCGTCGCGATCGGGATCGGCGGGGGCGCGGCCTTCGCCGGCAACGCCATAGGCCGACGGTTCGACATTCGTCGGGCTGCCAGTGAACAGCACGCCATCGAGGCGGTCGAGCAGCGCGTCGATATCCTGCCGGCCGCCGATGGCCGGCAGCACAACCGGCATGCCGCCGATCCCGTCGAGGACGCCGTTCACGTATTGGATGCGCGCGATGTGCTGGCGATGGACCGGACCCTGCTGAAGGTCCGCCGTCACGCCGATCAAAGGAGGAGTCCGCATGGTAGGCACCGGTACCACGCGCGCGCGGGGTTGATCCATATCATTGGCGGCGCGGCAGGCCTGCGGTCCAATGGCGTCATCCTTTGGGGAGAAAAAGATGAACCGCTTTCACGCCGTCTGCTGGATCGACCACCACGAAGCCCGCGTATTCCATTTCGATGCCCACGACTTCGCGCGCGCGACGATCCGCACCGACAAGCCCAACGGCCATATCCACAACAGGCGCGCGGCCGAGGCATCGCATACCGACAAGCATTTCCACGAAGGCGTCGCCGCCGCCCTGGCCGACGCGCGGGAAATCCTGCTGCTCGGGCCCGGACAGGCGAAGGTGGAATTCGACGCCTATCTGAAGGCGTCCAACCCCGGGCTCGCCAAGCGCGTCGTCGCGACCGAAAGCGCCGATCACCCGACCGACGGAGAAATCGTCGGTCGGGCGCGGCGGCACTTCAAGGCGATCGATCGGATGACGCCGCAGCTGGGCTGATCAGGCCTTCGCTTCGGCCTCGCCGCGCGTCTTCCACAGCGAGAACAACACGCCGCCCGCGATCAGCGAAACGGTCACGCCCAGCGAGAACCAGGCTGGCATCTTGCCGATCACGCCGACCAGGAAGATCTTCGTACCCACGAACACGAGCACGAGGGCGAGCGCGTACTTCAGATACTTGAAGCGATGGATCATCGCGGCAAGCGCGAAGTACAGCGAACGCAAGCCCAGGATCGCGAAGATGTTCGACGTGTAGACGATGAACGGATCCTGCGTGATCGCGAAGATCGCGGGCACCGAGTCGACGGCGAAGATCAGGTCGACCGTTTCGACCAGCACCAGGCACAGGAACAACGGCGTGGCCCAGCGCACCAGCTTGCCGGTATTGGGATCGGGGCGCGTGACGAAGAACTTCTGGCCTTCCAGATCGGGCGTCACGCGCATGCGCTTCTTGAGGAAGTTGAGCACCGGATTCTCGCCGAAGTTCTCCTCCTTGTCGGCCATCCAAAGCATCTTGATGCCGGTGAAGACCAGGAAAGCGCCGAACACATACAAGATCCACTGGAACTCGGCGACCAGCGCAGCCCCCAGGCCGATCATGATGCCGCGCATCACGATCACGCCCAAAATGCCCCAGAACAGCACGCGGTGCTGATACTTCCGGGGCACGGCGAAATACGTGAAGATCATCGAGATGGCGAAGACGTTGTCGAGCGACAGCGACCACTCGACGAAGAACCCGGTGTAGTATTCGAGGCCCTTGGTCGCGCCCATCTGCCATGTCACCCAGCCGCCGAACAGCATCGCCAGGGTGAAATAGAAACCCGAGAGCTTGAGACTCTCGGCGACGCCGATTTCGGTGTTCTTCTTGTGCAACACGCCCAGATCGAGGATCAGCAGCGTGGCGACAAGCGTCAGGAAGGCCGCCCACATCCAAATGGGCGTGCCGAGAAATTGACCGACCGTAATGTAATCCATGGACCCCTCTCCGGCTTCGGAAGCCCGAACGCCGGCGACCCGTCATGGACCGCCAAATGCCCGGACAATACAACGGCCCGAACGCTGGAAATCCTCTGCGGGATCTGACGCGAGTCGGGCCAACGATATCCCCGTTAAGTCCGACATCGCGGCGCCGAGTTTGGACTGCCCCCTCCAACGGGGTGGGGGGCAATCCGGGAAGGCGCGCCGCCAGAGGGGCCCGGACCCGAAATACCGAGATAGGATCGCGATTGCTCTCCTACAAGGGGGAGCGGCTATCGCGAATTCGAATTTTTCAGGTATTCACATATTCAATTTGGAAATTATCCGTTCAAAAACGGGCGGGCTTGGGCATAGGCGTCGGCGCAGCCGGGATCGAGATCGGCCAGAACCGCCTCGATCCGCGCGGTTCCCATCCAAATCCGCACGATCGTGGTCACGGCCCAACCGGGTTCTGCCAACGCCCGCTCGGCCAAAATCGGTCCGCCACGGCGCGCGCAATCCCCGACCAAGCGGATCGTTTCCTGGGGCGCGCGCAAAGCCGCCAGCTTGTCGTTGGCCGAGGCCATCGCCGGTTCGACGACGAACACGGCGAACACCCATGCGATCAGATCGCCGATCATTGCGCGCCGCCTTTCGCGGGCGCTTCGCGCGTCTTCCACAGCGAGTAGGCGATGCCCGACGCCAAGATCGCGAAGGTGATCCCCAGCGACCAGGCCGGCGGGAACTTGCCGAGACCCGTCAGGTCGGCGACGAAGATCTTGGAACCGATGAACACCAGCAGCACCGCCAGCGCGTATTTGAGATAGGCGAAGCGATGCACCATCGCGGCCAGCGCGAAATACAGCGCGCGCAGCCCGAGGATGGCGAAGATGTTCGAGGTGTAGACGATGAACGGATCGGTGGTGATGGCGAAGATCGCCGGCACCGAATCGACCGCGAACACGACGTCGGCGATTTCGATCAGCACCAGCGCCAGGAACAAGGGCGTGGCCCACAGGACGGGCTTGCCGGTCTTCGGGTCGGGCTTGGAAACGAAGAACTTCTCGCCCTCGATCGTGTCCGTCACGCGCAGGCGGCGCTTGAGCAGGCCGATCAGCGGATTGGCGCCGACGTCGTACTCCTTGTCGGCCATCATCCACATCTTCACGCCCGTGAAGATCAGGAATGCGGCGAAGATGTAGAGCACCCAGGCGAACTCCGCGACCAGCGCCGCGCCCAGTCCGATCATGATCGCGCGCAGCACGATCACGCCGAGGATGCCCCAAAACAGCACGCGGTGCTGGTAGATCCGGGGCACCGCGAAATAGCCGAAGATCATGGCGATGACGAACACGTTGTCCATCGCCAGCGTCTTCTCGACGACGAAGCCGGTCACGTACTCGACGCCCGCTTGGCGGCCCAATTGCCACCACACCCACGCGCCGAACGCCAAGCCCATGCCGATATAGCCTGCGGAAAGCAGCAGACTTTCGCGGACTTCGATCTCGCGATTGCCGCGGTGGAGGACGCCGAGATCAAGCGCTAGCAGCGCGATCACGACACCGATGAAGCCCCACCACATCCAGGCGGGCTTGCCCAAGAATTCCGAAAGAAAAAGCGTCTCGATCATCGCGCTTGGCCCCTCCTGAGGACGCGAAATATCAGCAACTGGCCGGACCGACATCGCGCGCCGTAGGGGCGCGCCAGAGGGGCCCGGACTCCGGCCATGGCTTCGGGAAATTGGGGAACCGCCGGGCCGACCGCAAGGGTCGGCGCGAAAAAAACGGCGGAAACGTCAGAACATCGTCGCCACGACCTTGTTCGGCGGCGTGTGGCCGTCGACGAAGCTCTTGATGTTGACGATCACGCGCTCGCCCATCGCGAAGCGTCCGTCATGCGTGGCCGACCCGATATGGGGCAGCAGTACCACGTTCTCGAGCTCCAGCAAGCGCGGATGGATGTCGGGTTCGCGCTCGTAGACGTCGAGCCCCGCGCCCGCGATCTCGCGCGAATAAAGCGCGCGGGCGAGGGCTTCCTCTTCCACCACCTGGCCGCGGCTGGTGTTGACCAGGATCGCATGCGGTTTCATCAGCCGCAGCCGCCGCGCCGAAATGAGATGATAGGTCGCGGGCGTGTGCGGGCAATTGAGCGACACGACATCCATATGCCCCAGCATCTGGTCGAGGCTTTCCCAATAGGTCGCTTCGACATCCGCTTCCAGGCCGGGATCGAGGCGGCGGCGATTGTGGTAATGGATCGACAGGCCGAAGGCGCGCGCGCGCGTGGCGACCGCCGTGCCGATGCGTCCCATGCCGACGATTCCCAGCCGCTTGCCGGTCAGACGCATGCCCAGCATCGCGGTCGGCGCCCAGCCTTGCCAATGGCCCGCCCGCAGCAAACGTTCGCCCTCGCCAAGCCGTCGCGCGACGGCCAAAATCAGCGCCATCGTCATATCGGCGGTGTCTTCGGTCAGCACGCCCGGCGTGTTGGTGACCGTGATGCCTTTTTCCTTCGCCGTGTCCAAGGCGATATGATTGACGCCCGTTCCGAACGACGCGATCAGCTTCAATCGCGGACCCGCCCCGCGGATCAGATCGGCGGTGATTTCGTCGGTCACCGTTGGGACCAGCACTTCGGCTTCGTTCATGGCCGCCGCAAGGTCGTCGCGCGAGAACGGCCGGTCGTCGAGATTGAGCTTGCAGTCGAACAGCTCCATCATCCGCGTCTCGATCAGATCGGGCAGTTTGCGGGTGACGATCACGCGCGGGCGGCGATGGGGCATGGCAACGTCCTCGACAGCCTCGGTTCTTTCCCGCGTAGCAGGGCGGGGCACGGGTTGTCTATAATGGGGCCGTCATGATTCGCGCCCTCTTGATCGCCGCCGCCGTCCTGGCGCCAGTGCAGGCCACAGCCCAGGCCGCGCGCGAGAGCCTGCCCGTGCCGCGCTTCGTTTCGTTGCGCTCGGAGGAAGTCAATCTGCGGACCGGGCCGGGCGTGCGCTACCCGGTCGAATGGGTATTCGTTCGCCGCCAGATGCCGGTCGAAATCGTCCAGGAATTCGAGAATTGGCGCCGCGTGCGCGACCGCGAGGGCACCGAAGGCTGGGTCCATCAATCGATGCTGACCGGAAGGCGGACGGCCGTCGTTCTGGGCGAAGCGGGAACGACGGTCGAACTCAAGCGCCGGGCGGAAACGGCCGCGCCAGGTCTTGCCCGGGTCGAAGCGGGCGTGATCGCCACGCTAATCGAATGCCAGGGCGCTTGGTGCCGGATCGAAGCCGGGGGGTTTCGCGGCTGGCTCGAACGCACCCATATCTGGGGGGTCTACGCGCAGGAGACCTTGAAATGACGGGGATCATCGGACCGGGCGAAATCCTCGCCGTACGCCAAGGCCTGTATTGGCATGTGGGGATCCATGAAGGGGCGGGCACGGTCGTGTCGCGCCGGCCCGGCAAGGGCGTGGTGCGCGAAACCTTGCGCGAGTTCGCCGGCGAGGCGGAACTCCATATCGTGCCGATCGACCGGCCCAGCTTTCCGCCGGCGGAAATCGTGGCGCGCGCCGCGTCGCGATTGAACGAATCCGGCTACGACTGGCTCGAACGAAATTGCGAGCATTTCGTCGGCGAATGCGTCTACGGCAAAGCCTCGTCGCGCCAGATTTGGGTGGCGGGCGCTTTGGCGGGCGTGTTGGCGCTGGGCGGCAAATACGCGGCCGCGACCAATTTCGCCGCGGTGCTGGGCTTGGGAATCGCGGGCGTAGCGGCCTTCGCCCTTTTATCGAAACCGCCGACGGCGGTCCCGCTCGTCGACCATAGCGACAAAGCCGTCGTGCGCGCGTGATCGCACGCCGCTTCCTGCTGGTCGGCGGGGTTGCCGCCGCGCTCGCCGCTTGCGCCAATCTGCGTCTCGATCCGCTCGACGTGCGGCTCGTCGATCTCGCTCCGCTGGACGGCGGCGGATTGTTCGAGCAGCGTCTGGCGCTGACGCTGGCGCTGTCGAACCCCAACCCCGGCGACGTGACGCTGACGGGTTTGCGCATCGTGCTCGACGTCAACGGCGAAACGCTGGCGCGCGGCCAAACCGGCGAAGGCGTGCTCGTGCCGCGCTTGGGCGAAGCGCGGCTTGTCGTGCCGGTCAGCGTGTCGATGCTCGATCTGCTGCCCGGCGTGATCGCGATGACCAGGCGCGACGGACTCGATTATCGCCTGTCGGGCACGGCTTTCGTCGCGGGCGTCGGCGGCGGTCCGCTGCCCTTCGCGCGCGCAGGGCGTCTGGTCGCGAACGGTTAGCCGGCGTTCGCCGTTTCGGCGCGTGCGGCGTCGAGCTTGGCGCGGTCGAGCGCGCGCAGGCCGTTTACGCGCATCAGCGAACGCACCTCGCGCACGTAGTCCATGCCGCGCTCCGAATAGCGGCGCATGTGCTGCGCGAGGCTGTACCCGTCGGGTGCCGCCGCCGGATCGGCGGCCGGGTTGTCGCGGCGGGCCTGCTCGCGCGCGCGCCGGAACTCGGCATAGGCGCGATGCGTATTGAGATTCTCGGCATAAGCCTGCACGGCGTGTTCGAGCTGTTCGAATCTGCGCACCTTGCCGTCGTCGTCGGCGCTGCGGAAGACCATCTGTCCGAACAGCGCCTGGCCCGCCTGGGCGACGCGGCTCGTCCCCCAGCCCGTCTCGATCGCGGCCTGCGCGATCGCGAGCGACACGGGAATCGCGTCGACCCGGCGGAGCAGCTCGCGCGGCTGCGCCGCATCGATGCCGTAGCGCTCCGCGAGATCGGCGGCCCACTCGCGGTCGGCCGGATCGGCGGCGGCGCCGGCAGCGAGAATTTCCTGAAGACGGGCGCGGTCCGCAAGGATGCGCTCGTTCTCGATCAGCAACAGCGGCAGCAGCGTCTTGATGAACACCGCTTTACGGAACTCGCTGGAATCGAGCGCGCCCATGTCGCGCGGCAAACGCTCGACGATCAGCCGGGGCACGATCTCCGCGCCCTCGCGCGCCGCTTGCAGCACGAATCCGCGCTCGATGTAGAGGTTGTAGAGCTCGGCCGCCGCCTTGCCCGCGATGCGCGTCACGTTCGCGGTTTCGGACTCGGGCGCCTCCTCGCCGATGGCGGCGGCACTCGGCGGCAGCTGCAAGCGCAGCACCTCGCGCCATGGCGCGTGGCCTTTCGCGCCGATCGCCAGCGCGCCAAGGCCGGCGGCGACGAACGCCGCAAGGAATATGTAGCGGATCGGGCGCGCAAGGGGCGCTTGGGATTCGGGCGACGCGAAGTCGCGCGAATCCGCCGCGTCGGCGGTGCGGTCCATATCGGATTCCTCGGGAAAGCGGATGTCGAGTTCGCGGGCCCCGGATCAGGCCGCGCGAACCTCGACGATCTCCGGAATGTAGTGGCGGAGCATGTTCTCGATACCCGCCTTGAGCGTGGCCGTCGACGACGGACAGCCCGCGCAGGAACCCTGCATATGCAGGTAGACGATGCCGTCTTCGAAGCGGTCGAACACGATGTCGCCGCCGTCTTGGGCGACGGCCGGGCGCACGCGCGTGTCGAGCAGCTCGACGATCTGGGAAACGATCTCGCCGTCTTCGGTACCGGCGGCGCCGTGGGCCGAGCCCTGTTCGGCGGTGAGCGCGGGCGCGCCGGAGGTGAAATGCTCCATAATGGCGCCCAGCAGCGACGGCTTCAGCAAATGCCAGTCCTTGTCGTCGGCCTTGGTGACCGTTACGAAATCCGCCCCCAGGAACACACCCGTCACGCCGTCGACGCCGAAAAGTTTGCTGGCCAGCGGCGAGCGCTGGGCGGCATCTTCGGCGGTCTTGAAATCGGCGGCTCCTTGGCCGAGCACGTCCCTGCCGGGAAGAAATTTCAGGGTTGCCGGGTTCGGCGTCGTTTCGGTCTGGATGAACATGACGAACACTCCCAAATTAGGCGGGTCCAAAAACGCAAGCGGGCGTCGTACGGGCCCTGGCCGACCGGGGTGGGTCGAATGGCCTGTAAATGGCGACGAATATCCGAGTGGTCAACCCCGAAAAGGCATCGAACTGTAAGGGCCTGTGATAAATCATGAATTCGCTTTTGCAGTTGCAGAATGCCCCGGCCGGGGTGCTTCAACGCCGTCGATTCACACGCCCCGAAGCCAAACGGCCGAAGGTCAAGGATCTTGCCGGGCTGCTCGATTGGACGCATGGCAAGGCCTATGCGGTCGGCTCGCCGATCAAGTTGATCGACGGTTTCGCCTGGCGGCTGGCCGCCGCCGGCTTGCCGGTCGATCGCTTGGCGCTGTCGGTCTCGCTGCTGCATCCCCATTTCCGCGGCTACGGTATCCGCTGGTGGCGGGAATCGGGCATGGCCGAGGAAGTGCTGGTCGCCCATGACGTAACGAATACCGACGCCTATCGCGCCAGCCCCTTCCCGGCGATCGTCGAGCGCGGCGAAACGATCCGGGTCAGAATCGAGGGGTCGAACGAAACGCCGTTCCCGGTGATCGCCGATCTGCGTGCGCAAGGCTACACCGACTACTTCGCCCTGCCGATCGCGCTGGGCGGCATGTTGGGCGCCGACGAAAACCGCCGCTTCCAAGTCGGCAACGTCGCGACCAAACGCAAGGGCGGTTTCACGGCCAGTGACATCGCCGCGATTCGCGCGGCGTTCACCGCGCTGGAAGGCCCGTTGGCGCTGGTCACCGAAAGGCGTATCGCGCAGGACTTGCTGGCGATCTATCTCGGCCGCAATACCGGCACGAAAGTCCTGAAGGGCGAGGTCGCGCGCGGCACGGGCGAATCGATCCATGCCGCAATCCTGGCGACCGACATGCGCGGATTCACGGCGCTCGCCGACAGCCTGCCCGAGACGCGGACCATCGAGATCCTGAACGCCTGGTTCGAGGTGCAGGTCGGGGCGGTCCACGCCCATCGCGGCGAAGTGCTGAAATTCGTCGGCGACGGCATGCTCGCGATCTTCCCGATCGCCGATGTCGAACTTGCCCGCCAAGCGGCACGCGACGCGATGGCGGCGGCGCGCGACGCGCTGGCCTGCGTCGACCGGCTCGATTTTCCCGATGCGGGCAAATTGCGCGCGGTGGCGGCTTTGCACGTCGGCGAAATCTACTACGGCAATATCGGTTCGCACGATCGCCTGGATTTCACCGCCATCGGACCGGCGGTCAACTTCGTCTCGCGCCTGGAAGGTGTGGCCAAGCAGGCCGATCTGCCGCTGGTCGTGTCGCAGGAATTCGCTGCGCTGGGCACCGAAAAACTCGTTTCGATCGGCCGTTTCCCGATGAAGGGGCTGACGGGCGCGCGCGAAGTGTTCGCGCCCGCCGCGATGCCGGAAGCGGCCTAAGAGATCGCGTCGATATCGTCGTTGGTCAAGCCGCCGGGGACGATCGTCAGCGGCACGCGAAGCTGGCCCGCGTATTTGCCCGCGAGTTCGGTCACCAACGGGCCGGGCCCGCCGCGCCCGGTGCCCGCCCCCAGCACGAGAATCGAGATCGCGGGTTCCTCCTCCAGCAGCGCCAGCAGCGCCTCGCGCGGCTCGCCTTCGCGCACGTAGAGCATCGGCGTCTCGCCCGACATTTCGTGCACGACGCTGGACAATTCGGCGAGCTTGGTTTCGGCCGCCTGGCGGCGCTCCTCGCGCATCAATTCGCCCACGCCCACCCACTCGCCGCCTTCGGCCGGTTCGGTCACGTACAGCATCGCCACACGTCCGCCGACATGGCGCGCGCGATTGCAGGCGAAGCGCAGCGCGATCTTCAGCTCCGGACTCTCGTCGACCACCACCAGAAAGACGCGCTGCGCTTGCGGCGTGCGATTCGGCATCGGAAATTCTCCTGGCGTGAACTCACGACTTGCGGAAAACAAGACCGGCCGACCAGCCGGCGAAAACCGCGATCAGGATCGCGATCAAACCATACCATGCCGCGTGGACATGGGCGAAATCGTAGATCTCCGCCCCGATGCCAATTTTGCTGACGAACATCGGCGTCGATTGCGCGGCGATCACTTGGCCGTTCTGCACGAGCAGCACTTCGACGGTATACGCGCCGGTGGGCACGCTGGCGGGAAACACGATGCGCGTGCGGAACAGGCGCGGACCCAGGAACGTCACGCGCCCGGGTTCGGGATCGTACAGCCCCAGCTTCTCCTTGTTGCGCACGAGCCCTGCGCGGAATGCGGCGAGCGCGATCGCGTCCGCGTCGCGCGAAGGCGCCAAACGCAGGAAATTGCTGCCGATCTGATGGCGCTGGCGCAACGCGGGCGTGACGATCTCGTCCAAGGGTTTGGACGACGCCACGCGGTAATAGCTCGGCACGTTGGCGAAGCCCAGCGTCTCGGTGTTGAGCCAGATCCCCGCGACGCGCGTCTTGCGCCGCACGGCGACTTCGCTGTCGGGCCCGCGCACCAGCACGACCACGTCGCCTTCGCCTTCGGTCGCGCCGAACAGCAAAAGCTCGGTGCCTGCGAACCCCGCCGTGATCGCGATCAGATGGCTCGACAGATCGGCGACGAGCGCTTGCGCGCGGGCCGTCTGCGGCGAAAACGCCGCGCACAAAAATCCGAACAGGAGGAGCATGCGCTTCATGGCGCGGGCGTCTCCGCCGTGCGCACGACGATCGAATACACGTCCTCGGGCGGTATCACCAGATCGACGAACAGCTTGATCGCGACCGACAGCACGATCAGCGCCAGCAACCCGCGCAGCGCTTCGCCGCGCAGTTTCGCCCCGAAACGCGCGCCGAACTGCGCGCCGACCACGCCGCCGATCAGCAGCAGCACGGCGAGCGCGATATCGACCGTCTGGACCTGCCAGGCCTGCAGATAGGTGACGTTGGCCGACACGAAGACGATCTGGAACAGCGACGTGCCGATGACCATGACCGTCGGCATGCCCAGCAGATAGATCATCGCCGGAATCATGATGAAGCCGCCGCCGACGCCCAGCAGCGCGGACAAAACGCCGACGATCGCCCCGATGCCGAACGGCGCGAGCGCGCTGATGTAAAGCTTCGAATGCGGGAACCGCATCTTCAACGGCAGGCCGTGCAGCCAGATATGCTCGTGCAGCTTGCGCCGGACCGGCGCTGCGCCGCTGCGCGTGTTCCGCCAGCGTTTGCCCAGCGTGTTGACGGTCTCGATCAGCATCAAGCCGCCGACGATGCCGAGCACCACCACATAGGCGATCGAGATGAAGAATTCGACTTGGCCCAGGCTGCGCAACGCCGCGAAAATCTGCACGCCCAGCGTCGATCCGACGATGCCGCCGGCGAGCAGCACGAAGCCCATGCGGAAATCGACGTTGCCTTTGCGCATATGCGCGACGACGCCGGAGATCGACGAGGCGATGTTCTGCGCGGCGCCCGAGCCGACGGCGACCGCCGGCGGAATGCCGATGAAGATCAGCAGCGGCGTCATCAAGAAGCCGCCGCCGACGCCGAACAGACCCGACAGGAAACCCACGCCGCCGCCCAACAGCAGCAGCAGGAAAATGTCGATCGACGCTTCGGCGATGGGTAGATAAATCTGCAACGCGCAACGGACCCCGACCCGATATTGGGCCAGGGACGTTCACGGAGCAAGTGACGCGCCGGTTATATCTCGCCGCTGCGCGGGAATCGGCGGCCGCTCAGGGCCGCAGGAAGCCGACGATGTCGTAGACCTGCCGCAGATGCGTGGCGGCCATGTCGCCGGCACGCTCGGCACCCCGGCGCAGCACCGCGTCGATGGTGCCGGGATCGGCCATCATGCGGTTCATCTCGGCCGTGATCGGCGACAGCACCGCGACCGCGACGTCCGACAACGCGCCTTTGAAGGTCGAAAATTGGGCGCCGGCGAATTCCTGGACGACCGCTTCCAGAGATTTGTCGGTCAGCGCCGCATAGATGCCCAGAAGATTGTCGGCTTCGGGGCGCGCCGCCAATTCCTCGACCGCGGACGGCAGCGGCAGCGGGTCGGTCTTCGCGCGCTTGATCTTCTGGGCGATCAGCTCCGGCGTGTCGGTCAGGTTGATGCGGCTTTGGTCGGATTCCTCGGACTTGCTCATCTTCTTGGTGCCGTCGCGCAGCGACATGACGCGGGTGGCCGCACCGAAAATCTGCGGTTCCGGCAGCGGAAAAAATTCGACGCCGTAGCGCGCGTTGAAGGCGCCGGCGATGTCGCGCGCCAGTTCAAGATGCTGCTTCTGGTCCTCGCCGACCGGCACATGCGTCGCCTTGTAGGCCAGGATGTCGGCGGCCATCAGCACGGGATACGCGTAAAGACCCAGCCCCGCGTTCTCGCGATGCTTGCCGGCCTTGTCCTTGAACTGGGTCATGCGGTTCAGCCAGCCGAGCGGCGTCATGCAGCCCAGCACCCAGCCGAGCTCGGCATGCGCCGGAACGGTCGACTGGTTGAAGATCGTGCAGGCCTCGGGATCGATCCCGCAGGCGATATAGGCCGCCGTCACTTCGCGCGTGGCTTTGCGCAATTCGGCGGGGTCCTGCGGCATCGTGATCGCGTGCAGGTCGACGATGCAGAAGATGCACTCGTAATCCTTCTGCAGCTTCACCCAATTGCGGATGGCGCCGAGATAGTTGCCGAGATGCAGGTTGCCGGTGGGCTGGATGCCCGAGAAGATACGATTCATGACGGCGGGTTTATCGCGTCCCCGCCGCGTCCGGTCAACCGCGCGCGAAGGATTTGAGGTCGGCGACCCGCGCCGCGCCCAAAATCAGCGCTGCGGCGCCGTAGGCGGCGAGGCCCAGCGCGATCAGGGCCGCCAGCGCGAAATAGCGCACGCCGTGCGCTGTCAGGAACGGCTCGGCGAAGAGCAAGCCCGCCGACAGGATCATCACCATCATCGCCGTGGCGGCGAATTGGCGTGGCAGCCGGGACTTGAGCCGCGCATCGGGGGCGAAATGCCCCGCCCGCCAGAGCATCCAGGCAAGGGCCCCGGAATTGAGGATCGCCGCCAGCGCCGTCGCCAGCGCCAAGCCGACATGGCCGACGAACTGCATCAGCGTAATGCCGCAAAGCGTGTTGAAGATCACGCAGGCAACCGCGATCTTGACCGGCGACTTGGTGTCGTGGCGGGCGTAGAAGTTGGGCGTCAGCACCTTGACCGCGACATAGGCCGGCAGCCCGACCGTGTAGGCGATCAGCGCGGCGGCCGTGCCGGCCGCGTCGGCGGCGGTGAAGGCGCCGCGCAGGAACAGCACCGACACAATCGGCTCGGCCAGCACCATCAAAGCCGCCGTGGCGGGCAGGGTCAGCAGGCTCGCCGCTTCGACCGCGCGGTTGAGCGTGGCGCGCGCCCCGTCCTCGTCGCCCAATCGCACTTGGCGCGATTGCAGCGGCAGCAACGCGGTGCCAATGGCGATGCCGATCACCGCCAGCGGAAGTTCGTAGACGCGATCGGCGTAATAGAGCCACGAGATCGAGCCCGCCGCCAGCAGCGAGGCGAGCATCACGTCGATCACCAGATTGATCTGCGCTGCGCCCGAGCCCAAGGCGACCGGCGCCATGCGCGTCAACAACGCGCGCGTGTCCGGCGAGAGCTTGGGCATGCGCAGGCGCAAACCCATGCCTTCGCGCCCGCACGCCCAAGCGAGGAACAGGAACTGCGCCAGGCCGGCCAGCGCCACGCCCCAGGACAAAGCGTGTCCGGCCGACGGCATGAACGGCGTGAAGCCGAAAATCGCGCCGATCAGGCAAAGATTCAAAAGAATCGGGGTGGCCGCCACGGCGGCGAAGCGGTCGAGCGAATTCAGCACGCCGCCTTGCAGCGAAACGAGCGAGATGAACAGCAGATAGGGGAAGGTGATCCGCGTGAAATCGACGGCGAGGGCGTAACGTTCGGGCTCGTCCGCGAAGCCGGGCGCGATTGCGGCCACGACCCAGGGCATCGCGAATTCCGCCGTCACGACCAGCGCGAGCAGGACGGCCAGCAGCACCGCCATGGCGCTTTCGGCGAATTCCTTGGCCGCCTGCTTGCCGTGTTGGGCGACGGATCCCGCGAACATCGGCACGAACGCCGCGGCGAAAGCGCCTTCCGCGAACAGGCGCCGGAAGAAATTCGGGAATTTGAACGCGACGAAAAACGCGTCGGCGACCGGCCCTGCCCCCAGGAACGCGGCGGTCGCCATGTCGCGCACGAAGCCGAGCGCGCGGCTCGCCATCGTGTATGACCCGACCGTCGCGGTCGCGCGCAGCAACGCCATCCTACTCGGCCGCTTCGGCGCGTTTGTTGCGCGGCTTCGGCGTTTCCTCGCCGCCGGCCGACAAGACGTCGAACAGCGCCTTGCGGATGCGCTCCAACTTCGTCTCGTCGACGATCTTATGGCCGAACACGTCCTTGACGTAGAAGACGTCCACCGCGCGCTCGCCGTAGGTCATGATCTTGGCGGTGGCGGTCGACAGGCCCAGCGTCGTCAGCGTCGACGCGATGTCGTAGAGGAAACCGATCCGGTCGCGGCCGTTCACCTCGATCAGCGTGTGGTGCTTGGACGCCTGATTGTCGACGATGACGCGCGGCGGCACGGTGAAGACGCGCGTGCGGCTGGGAATCGCCGGGCGCTTGGCCAGCATTTCCTTCACGCGCAATCGGCCGCCCAGCGCCTGTTCGATCTGCGTCGCCAGACGCGCGAGCTTCTCCGGCCGGTCGAAAGCGGCGGGCGCGCCGTCGGGGTCGTTCGCCGCTTCCTGGATCGAGAAGGAGTCGAGCGCCATGCCGTTCGACAGGGTGAAGATCTGCGCGCCGACGATATTGGCGCCCGACAGCGCCATGGCGCCCGCGATGCGCGCGAACAGCCCGGGATGGTCGAGCGTGTAGATCGTGATCTCGGTCACCGTGCGCTTGCGGTCGATGCGCGTGTCGATGGCCAGCGGCAGCGATGCGCGTTCCGCCTCGCGCACGAAACGCGCGTGGCGGGCTTGGGTCGCTGGATCGAGCGACAGCCAATAAGCGGGATAGCCCAGCCCCGCGAACCACGCGAGATCCGCCTCGTTCCAATCGACGAGCTCGTCCTTGAGGCGCGCTTGCGCGATCGCGACGCGCTTCATCGTGCCTTCTTCAGAATAGGCGCCGGCCAGCGCCTCGACCGTGCGGTCGTACAGATCGCGCAGCAGCGTCGCCTTCCAGGTATTCCACACGCCGGGCCCGACCGCGCGGATATCCGCGACCGTCAGGCACAGCAGCAGGCGCAAACGCTCGGGGCTTTGCACCAATTCGGCGAAGGCACGGATCGTCTGCGGGTCCTGGATGTCGCGCTTGAACGCCGTCGCCGACATGGCGAGGTGATAGCGCACCAGCCACGATACGGTTTCGGTTTCCTCCGGCGTCAGCCCGACGCGCGGACCCAGCTTCAGCGCGATCTCCGCGCCGATCTGCGAGTGGTCGCCGCCGCGCCCCTTGGCGATGTCGTGCAGCAGCAGCGCGAAGTAGAGCGCGCGGCGCGACTGCACCTGTCGGACCACCTCGCTGGCGCGCGGGTGATCGGCGGCAAGCTCGCCCTTTTCGATGCGATGCAGGATTCCGATCGCGAAGATCGTATGCTCGTCGACCGTGTACACGTGGTACATGTCGTGCTGCATCTGCGCGACGACGCGGCCGAAATCGGGGATGAAGCGCCCGAACACGCCCGCCTCGTTCATCCGGCGCAGCGCCGTTTCGGCGTTCGGATCGGTCAGGATTTCCAAAAACAGCGCGTTGGCGTCCGGATCGTTGCGCAGCTTCGCGTCGACGCCGCGCAGCGACTGGCGCATCTGGCGCAGCGCGTAAGGGTGGATATCCAGCTCGTTGAGCTGCGCCACGCGGAAGATGCGGAGGAAATTGACCGGGTCCTTCACGAAGGCGTCGGGCTTGGCCAGCGTCAAACGCCCGCTTTCGACGGCGAAACGCCCGTCGCCGATCTGTTTGGGCTTGGGCGTGCGGGCGAACAGTTTGCCGACGTCGAACTTCGTCTTCTTGCCTTCCTCGATCTCCAACGCCGCGCAGAAGATGCGCGTGAGGTCGCCGACCTCCTTCGCGATCAGGAAGTAATGCTTCATGAAGCGTTCGACGCCGCGCGTGCCCGGACGGTCGGTGTAGCCCATACGCTCGCCGATTTCGGTCTGCACGTCGAAGGTCAGCCGGTCCTCCGGCCGCCCCGCGAGATAATGCAGATGGCAGCGGACGCTCCACAGGAATTCCTGGCACTTGGCGAAGCGGGCGGCTTCCTCCGCGGTGAACACGCCCTTCAGCACCAGATCGGCGACCGTCTCGACGCGGTGGAGATACTTGCCGATCCAGAAAAGGGTGTGCAGATCGCGCAGGCCGCCCTTGCCGTCCTTGACGTTGGGCTCCAGCACGTAGCGCGAATCGCCCATGCGCTGGTGGCGCTTGTTGCGCTCGGCGAGCTTGGCTTCGACGAACTCCGCGCCCGTACCCTTTGCGACTTCGGCGTAGAATCGTTTCTTCACGTCGAGAAACGGCTTGTCGTCGCCCCACAGATACCGGCTTTCCAGCATCGTGGTGCGGATCGTCATGTCCTCGCGCGCCAGGCGGATGCATTCCTCGACCGAGCGCGTCGCGTGGCCGACCTTGAGACCCAGATCCCACAGCGCGTAAAGCGTCCACTCCACCATCTGCTCGGTGCGCGGACTCGATTTGTAGGGCCGCACGAACAGAAGATCGATATCCGATTGCGGCGCCATCTCGGCACGGCCATAGCCGCCGACGGCCGCGATCGACAGGCGCTCGCCCGCGGTCGGGTTCGCCAGCGGGTAGATATGGCGATCGGCGAAGTCGTAGACGAGGCGCACGATCTGGTCGATCAGGAAGGCGCCCGCGCGCACCGTCTGCGCCCCGTTGGCGCTATCCGCCGCCCCCGGCTTCAGCTCGAAACGGCGGCGGATTTCGGTGCGCCCGGCCGCCAGCACCGCTTTCAGCTTTTCGATGGCCAGCGGACGCAGTTTCTCCGCCGGGCCCTTATGCCCTTCGGCGAGGGCGCGCAATTCGCCGTCGATCGCGCGGCGGTCGATGATCGCGCGTTGATTGGCGACGTCGTTGCGGGGCGAAGATTCGTCCATGACTTCAGTATAATGACCGGGTCGAACGGAATGGAGACCAAATTGCGGCACGGATGGGCGGTATACCTGGCAAGCGTGGTTCTGGCGGCATGCCATCCGGCCCCGCCCGGCGCGCCCGCGCTGCGCGCCGGGCTGTCGCAGGATGGGCGCGTGCTGGAAATCCGCGCCGACGACGCATCGCCCATCGTTGCGGCGGAATTGCGGCCGGACGATGTGGAACCCATTCCCGCACGCAAGATCGATGTGATCCGCCCGCTGCCCTTGCGCGAGGAACGGCCGGGCGTGGGTGTGGGGGCCTCGGGCGGCTCGTCGTCGGGCATCGACTTGGGAATGAGTTTCCGCGTACCCCTGGGCCAGGATCGCCGGCCGCGATTGGTCCGGTCGACCGCATTGATCGATCTGCCGGAAAACTACCGGCGCGGCAGCGGTATCGTGCGGATTACATTTGCGGACGACAATGGCGACCGGCGCGTTGTCGATCTGCCCGCCCCCTGATAAAAGCCTGCGCCATGACACATCTTCTCCCCCGCCGTGCGGCACTCGCACTCGGCCTTGCTTTGGTGATTCCGATGTCCGACGAAGCCGACGCGCAAACCTCCGATCTTTCGACCGCCAAGCGCACGCGCTCGGGCCTCGGCATCGTCGACGTCAAGGAAGGCTCCGGCGATTCGCCGGCTTCCGGCCAAACGGTGCGCGTGCACTACACCGGCTGGCTGCTGGAAGACGGCAAGCGCGGCCGCAAATTCGATTCGTCGCGCGATCGCGGCCAGCCCTTCGAATTCCCGCTGGGCATGGGCCGCGTCATTCGCGGCTGGGACGAAGGTGTCGCGTCGATGAAGCCGGGCGGGCAGCGCACGCTGATCATCCCGGCCGATCTGGGCTACGGTGCACGCGGTGCCGGCAACGTGATCCCGCCGAACGCCGTGCTGGTTTTCGACGTCGAATTGCTCGGCGTTCGCTAAAAACGGCCGCCCGCGACGAAGCGCAAAATCCCGGCGGCCGTTTCGGCTTCCTGATCGAGGAAGCCATGCGGCTGACGGCCTTCGCACGCCGCGAGATCCCCGGGTTTCGCGTCCGACTCCGGACCGCCGTCCATGATGGCGGCTTGGCGGCGCGGGGACGCGGTCGCTTTGTCCGCAGTACGCGGCACGTTGGCAGGCGGAGAGCGCAAACACGCGTCTTTCGCATGGCCGACGACGAGCAGCGGGATCGCAATGCGCTCGAGCGGAAACATGAACACGTCGTGCAGCACCCACGGCTGATTGGCGCGCGCGCCTGCGCTGACGGGCGAGGTGATCACCACGCCGTCGGGTCGCGCATCGCCGTCCAACCGGCTGGCGGCATTGGCCGCCGAAATGGCGCCGCGGCTCGTCCCCACCAGCCAGACCGGCACGCCGAAGCGCTTCCGCATCTCGCGCACGGCCATACCCAAGGCTTGCGCATGCGCGGGTTCGGCGCGGAACGTCGCCAGCCCATCGCGGCCGCGCCATTCGGCGGGGGCGTCGGACAAAGCGGTGGCGGCCCCGCCTTTGACGAATTCCGGAATCGACCGGATCAGCGAATTTCCTTTCAACGCGCGCGCGCAACCATAAGCGTCCAGATCGGAGAGGCCGTTGCCGCCGGGCAGTAGAATCAGCACGGCGTTCGGTCTGGCATCGGGAACGGCGACCGATAGCGCGAAACTGCCGCCCGACGGCGGATCGATCGTGACGATCTCGCCGCAACGCGTTTGCGCCGCCAACGGCGACGCGAACAGCAGCAAGGCGAGCCCGACCGCGCGCATCACACGGATCGCGTGATGCCGCCGTCGACGCGCAAGTTCTGCCCGGTGATGTAGCCCGCATCGTCGGACAGCAGGAACGCCGCCGTCTTCGCGATTTCCGCCGTGCTGCCGTAACGGCCCATCGGGATTTTCGGCAGCAGCGCTTCCTTCACGGGCAGCGAGTCGATGAAGCCGGGCAGAAGATTGTTCATCCGGATACCCGCCTTGGCGTAACGATCGGCATAGAGCTTGGCGAAGGCGCCAAGGCCGGCGCGCAGCGTGCAGGAAATCGGGAAGACGAGATCGGGCTCGAACGCCGCGAAAGTCGAGATATTGACCCACGCCCCCTTGCCTTGTTTTTCCATGATCGGCGTCACGATGCGCGCGAGACGCACCACGTCGAGAATCACGAGGTCGAGGCCCTTCTTCCACGCATCGTCGTCGAGCGACAGAAGATCGCCCTTGGGCGGATGGCCGGTGGAGGTGACCACGCCGTCGATGCGGCCCCATTTATCCATCGCGGCATCGGTCAGGCGTTGCAGATCGGCGATTTCGACGACGGAACCGGTGATGCCGATACCGCCGAGTTCGGGCCCGAGTTTTTCGGCATTGCCCGAAGGCGAGAGCAGCGCGACCTTCCAGCCGCGCGCGGCGAGTTCGCGCGCGCAGGCCCCGCCCATGCCTTTGCCCGCGCCGGTGAGAAGAGCGACTTTGTCGGTCATGGTTTTTCCTTCGCGCGGAGCTTCTTGATTTCGTAGATCGCTTCGAGCGCTTGCTTGGGTGTCAACTCGTCGGGCAGCAGCGCGTCGATCGCGGCTTCGAGTTCGGGATTGCCCGCGTGTTTGGGCAAACCGCCTTTGGGCTGCGGGGCGGCGAACAGCGGCAGATCGTCGGCGAGCTTGGCGAGGTTCTGCGCTTCCGCCCCGCCTTCCAGCGCTTTCAGAACTTCCTCGGCGCGCGTCACGGCCGCTTGCGGCAAGCCCGCCAGCTTCGCCACGTGAATGCCGTAGGAACGATCGGCGGTGCCCGCACCGACTTCGTGCAGGAACACGACATCGCCCTTCCATTCCTTGACGCGCATCGTGCGGCAGGAAAGCCCGGGCAGCTTGGCGGCGAGGGCCGTCAGCTCGTGATAATGCGTGGCGAACAAGGCGCGGCATTTGTTGGCGGCGTGAAGATGCTCCACGCACGCCCACGCGATCGACAGCCCGTCCCAGGTCGCAGTACCCCGCCCGATCTCGTCGAGGATGACCAGCGCGCGCGGCCCCGCGAGATTGAGGATCGCGGCCGTCTCCACCATTTCGACCATGAAGGTCGACCGCCCGCGCGCGAGATCGTCGGCCGCGCCGACGCGGCTGAACAAACGATCGACCGCCCCGATCCGCGCGCGCTTGGCGGGCACGTAAAGCCCGGCTTGCGCGAGGACCGCGATCAACGCGTTCTGGCGCAGGAAGGTCGATTTACCGGCCATGTTCGGCCCGGTGACGAGCCACACGAACTGCCCGCCCTCGGCATCGAGCGTGCAGTCGTTGGCGACGAAACCCGCATCGCCGCGCGCTTTCAATGCCGCTTCGACGACCGGATGGCGCCCGCCTGCGATCTCGAACACGCGCGAGGCATCGACCAAGGGCCGCGACCAATCGCCGTCGACGGCGAGATCGGCATTCGCGGCGGCGACGTCGAGCGCGGCCAGCGCTTGCGCCGCGCGGGCGATCGCCGGCGCCTTGGCCACGACATCGCGCACCAGCGTGGCGAAGAGTTCGAGTTCGACCGCCATCGCCTTGTCGCGCGCGCCCGAGATGCGCGATTCGAGCTCCGACAATTCGACGGTGGTGAAGCGCACGGCACCCGCCATCGTCTGGCGATGGATGAACTCGCCGCCGGGCTTCAGCAATTTCTCGCCATGCTGGGCCGAGACTTCGACGTAATAGCCGATGACGTTGTTGTGGCGGATCTTCAACGCCGCGATTTTCGTCGCGTCGGCGTACTTCTGCTGCAGCCCCGCGATCAGGCGCCTTCCTTCGTCGCGCGCTTCGATCAGCGCGTCGAGTTCGGGCGCGTAGCCCTTGGCGATGAAGCCGCCGTCGCGCGCGTCGAGCGGCAGATCGGCCGCCAACGCGCGCGACAGCGTATCGGCCAGCTCGCCATGCTCGCCCAAATCGTCGAGCGCTTGGACGATGCCGTCGGAAGGCTTCACGTCGCCCGCATGGCCGCGCAGTTCCGCGCGCACTTGCGGCAGCCTGCGCAAGCCCAACCCGATCCCGGCGAGATCGCGCGGACCGCCGCGCCCCAGCGCCAAACGCTGCAACGCGCGTTCGAGATCGGGGAACCCGGCCAGCGTATCGCGCAGCGCGCCGCGCGCCCTCGCCGCGGCGACGAAGAACCCGACCATGTCGAGCCGCGCGGCGATCGCTGCCGCATCGGTCAAGGGTGCTCCCAAACGCTGGGCGAGCAGGCGCGCGCCGGCGGGCGTTCTCGTACGGTCGATGGTCGCGAGCAGCGAGCCGCGCTTTTCGCCGCTTTGCGTCTCTGTCAATTCCAGCGATCGCCGCGTCGCGGGATCGATCTCCATCGTGCCGCTTTCGGCAGCGCGGGCGGGCGGCGTCAAACGCGGCAGGCGGCCCTTCTGCGTCAGCTCGACGTAATCGACCAGCGAACCGGCGGCGGCGATTTCCGCGCGGCCGAAATTGCCGAACCCGTCGAGCGATTTGACGCCGTAAAGCGTTTCCAGGCGGCGGCGCCCGTTTTCGGAATCGAAGCGCGCGGATGGCAAAGGTGTCAGCAGCGCCTTGAACGGTTCGATGGCGCCGGCCAGATCGGCGGCACCCGCCAAGCGTTCGGAGAGCAGCAATTCGCCGGGTGCCACGCGCGCCAAGGCCGCGCCCAAGCCCGCGGCGGAGACGCTCTGCACGCGGAAATCGCCGGTCGACATGTCGAGCCAGGCGAGGCCCATCGCGCCGGCCGCTTCGGCCAGGCATGCGAGATAGTTGTTGGACCGCGCATCGAGCAGCGTGTCTTCGACCAGCGTGCCGGGGGTGACGAGGCGCACCACGTCGCGCTTCACCACCGACTTGGCGCCGCGCTTCTTGGCTTCCTCGGGCGCCTCCATCTGTTCGCAGATCGCCACGCGGAAGCCCTGGCGGATCAGCCGGGCGAGATACGCCTCGTGCGCATGCCACGGCACGCCGCACATCGGGATCTCCTGTCCCAGATGCAGACCCCGCTTGGTCAAAGTCAGGTCGAGCGCCTTCGCGGCCGCGACGGCATCGTCGAAGAACATCTCGTAGAAATCGCCCATCCGATAAAACAGCAGCGCATTCGGATACTGGCGTTTCAATTCGAGGTACTGCGCCATCATCGGGGTGACGGCGGTGTCGGTTTCGCGGGCCGTGTCGCGCGGCGGTGCGGCGTTGGTGTCGGTCATGGAGGGGGCAGAATAGTGGACTGATTATCGGGCGCAACCGCCGGATTCCGCCGCACTCCACCTAAATTTCATCAATATTTTATTGTATACCTTACCCGGTGGCAGGATAGTCGGGAGCGCCGCCATAGGGCGGCTCAATAAGAACGAGCGCGGCGGGCGGGGCGACAATGGGCGTGGTCATCGACCAGATTCGCAAGGCGGAGCGGCGCGCGGCCGAGTTGGATGCCGATCTCGGCGACCTGATCGACTCGCTCGAAGGCAAGCGGCCGGGCGACCTCGTTTCGGAATCGCAGCGCCTGGCGCGGCAGCGTTTCCTGCGCGAAAGCCTCGGCGATTCCGTCCGCGCCAAGGAAGTTTTCGAACGCATCATCGACGGGAACGAGCTTCAAGACGTCAATTTTTTGGCGCGCGGCGCGATCGCGGCGAAGTCGGTCGGCCTCGTGTCGATACGCACGCCGAGCGGCCGTGCGCTCGGGACCGGCACCGGTTTTCTCGTGGCGCCCGGCGTGATCTTGACCAATCACCATGTTTTGCCCGACCCGCAGACCGCGCTGCGGTCGGAAATCCGATTCGGCTACGAACGCGGTCTCGACGGACGCCGCAACGAAGGCGCCGTGCGCACGTTGCGGCCCGACCGGCTTTTCCATGCCGATGCGGGGCTGGATTTCGCGGTCGTCGCCGTCGAGGGCGGCACCGCAGAGTTCGGCCACCTTCCGCTCGTCGCGCAAACCGGCAAGGTCGCCGAGGGCGAGTGGCTCACGATCGTCCAGCACCCCAAAGGCGAGCCCAAACAGGTCTGCGTCCGCGAGAACCGTTTGATCAAGCGCGCGGCGGACGTGCTTTGGTACACGTCGGATACCCAAGGCGGGTCCTCCGGTTCGCCGGTCTTCAACAACGATTGGTTCGTCGTCGCGCTTCACCATAGCGGCGTCCCGGCCAAGGACGAGAACGGCCGTTACCTGACCATTGACGGTACCCCTTACGATTCGTCCGTCGGCGACGAAACCCGGATCAAGTGGATCGCCAACGAAGGCATCCGGGTGTCGCGGATCGTCGCGAAACTCAAGGCCGACCGCGGCGACGACCCGATGCTGGCGGCCGTTTTCGCGGACGATCCCAACGCCGCCCGGATTCCCGATATCCGTCCCGATCGTATCGAAACCGCGCCGCGGCCGGCGCATCAAGGAGCGAGCGAAATGACGCCGATGAAATCGCCCACGCGACGCATCACCGTGACGCTGGAAGTCGACGAAGCCGGAAACGTGTCGCTCGCCGGCGCGCCGGGCGGCGGCCTGGAGCTTGCGGCTTTTCCCGAAGCCGGAAAATCCAAGCGCGCGGCGCCGCCGTCCAAACTCCGCGTCCCGTTCGACGCCGAATACGCGAAACGGGCCGGATATCAGCGCGGCTTCCTCGGCGGCGGAAAGCTGGCTGTCAATTTGCCGAAGCTGTCGCCCGCGCTCGAGCGCGCGGCGGCGAAGCTTGTGGAGGCGCCGGGCGAATACGTTCTCAAATACATGAACTACAGCGTCGTCATGCACGCCAAACGGCGTCTTGCGATCTACTCGGCCGCGAATGTCCGCGGCGACGGGCGCTTCAAGGACCTCACGGGACGTCAAGACACCTGGCGCGAGGATCCCCGGATCGCTCCGGAGCACCAGATCGGCGAGTTCTACTACAAGGACAACAAATTCGATCGCGGGCACCTGACGCGGCGCGAGGATCTGGAATTCGGGCCCGACAAGATCGCCGCCCTGCAATCGGCGAACGATACCTGCCATTTCACGAACTGCGTGCCGCAGCATTCCCGCTTCAACCAGAACAAATCGACTTGGCAGGGAATCGAGAATTACATCCTCGACGATCGCGTGAAGCCGAACGAAATGAATCTCCAAATCTTCACCGGCCCGATCCTGGAGGAAGACGATCCGGTCTATGACCGCTTCCCGAAAATCCAGTACCCCGTGCGCTTCTGGAAGGTCGTGGCGGCGCTGTCGGCGGGCGGCAAAACGCTGTTCGCGACGGCGTATCTTCTCGATCAAAGCGATGCGATCGCCAAATACGGTCTCGAAGCGGACCTGCCGCTCGGCGCCTACAAGACGTTCCAAACGCCGATCGCCGAGATCGAGCGTTTGACCGGTCTGCGATTCACCGCCGGCGACGGCGCGAATCTCGCGTCGCTGACGGAATTCGATCCGCTGCACGGGCGGCCGGCGCGCCGTCCGCGACGCGGAACGCCGCTCGAATCCGCCGCCGATGTTGCGCCGCAGGATTACGTCGTACTTGAGTCGCTCGACGATATCGTTCTCGAATAGCCGCCGCGCGTTTTCTTTGCTCATAAAAAAGGCGGCGGCCGATTGTCGCCGCCTTTTCGCGCGTGCAATGCAGCATTCGATTGCTGCGCCGAGTTTTTGACGGCGCGGGCTCGATACTCGTACCATGGTGCCCATAACGAGGTCGCGCGTCTTGCGCCGGCCCGCACCGGAAACGCGTTTTCAGCATAAAGGCGAAGCCGAACATGACCACCCATTCCGCGCCCGTCACCGAACAGGACGCGCTGCTCTTCCATCAGCAAGGCGGCAAGGCCGGCAAGATCGAAGTCGTCGCGACCAAGCCGCTGACGACCGCGCGCGACCTGTCGCTCGCCTATTCGCCCGGCGTCGCGTGGCCGTGCCTGCATATCGCGAAGAACCCCGACGCGGCCTACGACTACACGTCGAAGGGCAATCTCGTGGCCGTCATCTCCAACGGCACGGCGGTGCTGGGGCTCGGCGATTTGGGCGCGCTGGGCGGCAAGCCGGTGATGGAAGGCAAGGCCGTTCTGTTCAAGCGTTTCGCCGACGTCGATTCGATCGACCTCGAAGTCGATACGAAAGACGTCGACCAGTTCGTCAATTGCGTGCGCTATCTGGGCGTGACGTTCGGCGGCATCAATCTCGAGGACATCAAGGCGCCCGAATGTTTCGTCATCGAGCAGCGCCTGCGCGAACTGCTCGACATTCCGGTGTTCCACGACGACCAGCACGGCACCGCGATCGTCGCGGCCGCCGGTCTCATCAACGCGATCCATCTGACGGGCCGGAACATCGCGACGACCAAGATGGTCATCAACGGGGCGGGTTCGGCGGGTATCGCCTGCGCCGAGCTGGTCAAGGCGATGGGCATGAAGCACGAGAACGTGATCTTGTGCGACACCAAGGGCGTCATCTACCAGGGCCGCACCGACTCCATGAACCAATGGAAATCGGCGCATGCCGCGCCGACGAAGGCGCGCACGCTGAAGGAAGCCATGGAAGGGGCCGACGTGTTCTTCGGCCTGTCGGTCAAGGGGGCGGTGGACAAGGCGATGGTCCGCTCGATGGCGGCGCAGCCGATCATCTTCGCGATGGCGAACCCCGATCCCGAAATCACGCCGGAGGAGGCGAAGGAAGCGCGCGCCGATGTGATCGTCGCGACCGGGCGCTCCGACTATCCGAACCAGGTCAACAACGTGCTCGGCTTCCCGTTCATCTTCCGCGGCGCGCTCGACGTGCGCGCGCGCACGATCAACGAGGAAATGAAGATCGCCGCCGCCTACGCGATCGCCGCCTTGGCGCGCGAGGACGTGCCCGACGGTCTCGACGCCGCCTATGCCGGCCGCAAGCTGCAATACGGGCCCGACTACATCATTCCCGTGCCTTTCGATCCGCGTCTGATCTCGGTCGTGCCCGCCGCCGTCGCCAAGGCGGCGATGGATTCGGGCGTGGCGCGCAAGCCCATCGCGGATATGGACGCCTATCGCCACGCGCTGCAGCTGCGCCGCGATCCCACGGGCGCGATGCTCGACCGGATTTTCGAAACGGTGAAGGCCAATCCCCGGCGCGTCGTGTTCGCCGAGGGCGAGGAGGAGAAGACGATCCGTGCCGCGATCGCCTTCCGCAATTCGGGCTACGGCACGCCGGTCCTGATCGGCCGCGAGGATCGCGTCGCCGAATCGATGCGCAACGCCCATATCACGCAAACGGCCGCGCAGCTCGGCCTCGAAATCCACAACGCGCGCCTGTCGAAGGAAAACAAGCGCTACGCGGATTATCTCTACGCGCGTTTGCGCCGTCACGGCTCGCTGCACCGCGATTGCCAGCGTCTGGTCAACCAGGACCGCAACGTGTTCGCCGCATTGATGGTCGCGACGGGCGACGCCGACGCGATGGTGACCGGCACGACGCGCTCCTATTACCAGGCGCTAGAGGACATCACCCGCGTGATCGACGCCGAGAAGGGCAAGCGCTTCATCGGCCTCACCGTGATGATGACCAAGGAACGCACCGTTTTCGTCGCCGACACGACGGTGACGGAACTGCCCAACGCGCGCGACATGGCCGAAATCGCCATCGCGGCCGCGGCCGCGGCCCGGAAACTCGGGCACGAGCCGCGCGTGGCGCTCACCTCCTTCTCCAATTTCGGCAACCCGGCGCGCGAGAAGGCGTCCCAGGTGCGCGAAGCGGTGCAGGAATTGGAGCGCATGCACGACGGCGGGCGCGAGATCGATTTCGAGTTCGACGGCGATATGAGCCCCGAAGTGGCGCTCGACTTCGACCTGATGAAGAACCTCTATCCTTTCGCGCGCCTGACCGGCCCCGCCAACGTGCTGGTCATGCCAGGCCTTCATTCGGCGAACATCTCGTCGAAGCTGGTGCAGATGCTGGCGGGCGGCACGGTGCTGGGCCCGATCCTGGTTGGCCTGTCGTCGCCCGCCCAGATCGCGCAGGTCGGCGCTTCGGTCGGCGACATCGTCAACATGGCGGCACTCGGCGCTTTCCAGGCGATCGCCAAGCAGGGCTGAGGCGGTGGCGGCGAAGCTGGATCTGGCGGCGTTCCGCGCGTCGTTGAAAGACGACGCGCCGCCGCCCGGCCTCGCCCGGCCGCTCGCCGCACTCTGGCATGCGGGGCGCGGCGATTGGGATGCGGCGCACAAGCTCGTCCAGCAGGACGAAGGCGAGCCCCGGCACGACTGGGTGCACGCCCATCTGCATCGCGTCGAAGGGGACCTTTCGAACGCGGGCTATTGGTATCGCCGCGCCAAGCAGCCGGCGGAAACCGGCCCGCTCGACGCCGAATGGGCGAAGATCGTTGCGGCGATGCTCTAAGCCTGCTTGGCCTGGACGATCGAGCGGCGGATTTTGCGCGCTTTCGAGAACAAGCGTTCGAGTGTGGCGCCCTCGTCGTGGCGGATCGCCTTCTGCATCGTCGCGATATCCTCGTAGAGCCGGCCCATCATTTCGAGCACGGCGTCCTTGTTGGCGAGGAATATGTCGCGCCACATCACCGGATGCGACGCGGCGACGCGCGTGAAATCGCGGAAGCCGCTGGCGCTGTATTTGATCACTTCGGCGCGCAAGGTGCTTTCGAGGTCGCTCGCCGTATTCACGATCGTGTAGGCGATCAGATGCGGCACATGGCTGGTGATCGCCAGCACGCGGTCGTGATGGGCGGGCGTCATGCGCGCGGTCTTCGACCCGATGCGCTTCCAGAACGCTTCGACCTTCTGCGCCGCGTGCTTGGGCGTGCCGCGCACCGGCGTCACGATGCACCAGCGATCCTCGAACAACTCGGCGAAGCCCGATTCGGGGCCCGAATTCTCCGTGCCCGCGATCGGGTGGGCCGGCACGAGATGCACGCCCGGCCGCAAACTCGCCCCCAAACCGTCGAGGGCGGGGCGCTTGACCGAACCGACATCGGAAAGAATGGCGCCCGGCTTCATCGCCTTGCCCAGCACCTTGCCGAGCTTGGGATAGGTCGAAAGCGGCGAGGCGACGATCACGAGATCGGCTCTCGCCGCCGCCTTGGCCGGATCGGCGAGCACGTCGTCGGCGAGCTTCAGCTTGGCGATGGCGCGCCTTGCGGAGGCCGACGCGTCGCACGCGACGATGCGCTTGGCCGCCCCCGTTTTGCGCGCGGCCCGCGCGATCGACGAGCCGATCAGCCCGAAGCCGATAATCGCCAGCGTCTCGACGATCGGTTTGGCCATCGTCAGGCTTTCATGAAATCGGCAAGCGCGGCGAGGACCTTGCGCATTTCGTCTTCGGTGCCCAGCGTGATGCGCAGGAAATCCGGCAGGCCGTAATTCGCGACCATGCGCGGAATGATCGCGCGCGACATCAGGAAGTCGTTGGCCGCCGCCGCCGTCTTGCCGGTCTTGGGGAATTCGACCATCACGAAATTGCCGACCGAAGGCAGCGTCGTGAGGCCGAGCTTCGCGACCTCGGCTGGGAACCAGGCGAGCATCTTGTCGTTATGCGCGCGGCTCGCGTCCTGATGCGCCATGTCTTCCAGTGCCGCCACGCCCGCCGCCTGCGCGATCGCCGACACGTTGAAGGGGCCGCGCACGCGGTTCAGCACGTCGATCACGTTGGCGGGCGCATAGGCCCAGCCCAGGCGCAGGCCGCCCAGCGCGAAAATCTTCGAGAAGGTGCGCAGCATCACCGTGTTTTCGCCCGCATCGACCAGCTCGGCGCCGGCCGTGTAATCGTTGCGCGCGACGAACTCGGCATAGGCCGCGTCGACGATCAGCAGCGTATGCGGCGGCAGACCGTCGCGCAGGCGCTTCATCTCGGCCGCCGAGATATAGGACCCGGTCGGGTTGTTGGGGTTGGCGACGAAGCAGATCTTCGTCTTCGGCCCCGCCTTGGCGATCAGCGCGTCGACGTCCGTGCGATAGCCCTTCTCGTCCGCCGTCACCGGGGTCGCCCCGGCGGCGTAGGTCGAGATCGGGTACATGACGAAGCCGTACTGGCTGTAGAGCACTTCGTCGCCGGGGCCCGCATAGGCTTTCACCAGCAGCGCGATCAATTCGTCGGAACCGGCACCCACGACGATGCGCTCGGGGTCGAGGCCGAAGCGCTTGCCGATCGCGGCACGGATCGCCGCGGCGGCGCCGTCGGGATAGCGATGCATTTCGGCGGCGGCTTTCGCGGCCGCTTCGATCGCCTTGGGCGACGGGCCCAGCGCCCCTTCGTTGGAAGACAGCTTGATCGGCTTGGCGCCGCCCGGCACGGCGGATTTGCCGCCGACATAGGGGGAAATCCGCATCACGCCGGGCTTGGCTTCGGGACGGCTCATTTGCGTGGTCCTTTGTTGCGCGACGATCCCGCCGCGCGCGGCGTATTACCAGCCGCCGGGGCCAGCGCCAAGGGCAGCGCATAGCCGCCCGCCGGGCGCGCGCGCGCGTCCTTGCCCGCCAAGACGGCCAGGCGCGGATCGTTCGCGGCGAAGGCTTCCGCGCACACCGCCAGAATGCTTTGGCCGGTTTTGTCGGACGTCTCGGCCAGAATGCGTTCCAGCGCGATGCCCGCATCGGCGAAGCGTTTGGCGATCCGGGGCCGCGACACGGCTTCGTCGAATTCGACGATCAGCAAGAAGCGGTCGTCGCCCGAGGGGTCGAAAGCCTGTTTGCCGACGATCAGGCCGCCGGGCTGGGTTTCGGTGCCGTCGACCGGAATGCGCGCGATCACGTGCGCGCCGTCGCGGCCGATGCGCGTCCACCACGGCGCGTCGGAATCCTCGGGCGAGGGGAAGACGGCGACGTTCACCGCCCCGTCGGCGAGCATCGAGAACAGGCGCGAAGCCCCGTCGACCCGGCGCACCGCATCGCCGAGGCCGAAATGGCGCTGCGCGATATCGCCGAGCCAGTCGGGCTCGTTCAGCGCGCCGACGGCGAAGGGCCCTTGCAGGCGGGTGAAGCTCGTCATCACGTCGCGCCAGACGCGCACGACCAGATCGGCGGGCAGCGGGCTTGCGCCGCCGCGTTTGGTCAAACGCCGCAGGATCTGCATCTCGCGTCCCGGCCGGCACAACACGCCGCCCGAGCCGCCCTTCGCGGCCTGCACTTCGGCCATTTTGCGCGCGCGCTCGGCCAGCAGATCGAAAAGCTTGTCGTCGATCGCGTCGAGCTGGCGGCGAATCGCGGCGAGTTTGTCTTCGCTTGCTTCCATGACGCCGGGAAAATGCCACACTCCATGCTGCGGAGCGACGCTTGAATCCGGGGGCGAACCGGGCCATGTTCGCCCCAACCTTTTGGGATCAGACCTTTGTCCGCGACACCGCGTATCGCTGCCGTCGACATGACGGCCCCGGATTCACCGGGCCAACGCTTCGAGATTCCGGCCGACCGGCCGTTGAAGCTCGACTCGGGCGTCGAATTCGGCCCGGTGACCGTCGCCTACCGCACCTACGGTGCGCCCAACGCCGACAAATCGAACGCGATTTTGGTCTGCCATGCGCTGACCGGGGATCAGTTCGTCGCCGATCAACACCCCGTCACCGGCAAGCCCGGCTGGTGGGAAGCGATCGTCGGCCCCGGCAAAATCCTCGACACCGACCGCTATTGGATCGTCTGCGCCAACGTGCTGGGCGGCTGCATGGGCTCGACCGGGCCCAAATCCATCGATCCCGCGACCGGCCAGGCCTACGGCTTGAAATTCCCGGTCATCACGATCGGCGACATGGTGCAGGCCCAAGCCCGGCTGCTCGATCATCTCGGTATCGGGCAGTTGTTTTGCGTCATCGGCGGGTCGATGGGCGGGATGCAGGTGCTCGATTGGGTCTCGACCTATCCCGAGCGCGTCTTCGCCGCGATCCCCATCGCCACGTCGTACCGCCATTCGGCCCAGAACATCGCGTTCCACGAAGTCGGGCGTCAGGCGATCATGGCCGATCCCGATTGGCGCGGCGGCGATTATTTGAGCGCGGGGACCTTGCCCCATCGCGGGCTGGCGGTCGCGCGCATGGCCGCGCACGTGACCTATCTGTCCGAACAGGCGTTGCACCGGAAATTCGGCCGGCGTCTGCAGAACCGCGCCGCCTTGTCCTACGGCTTCGACGCCGATTTCCAGGTCGAATCCTATCTGCGTCACCAGGGGTCGACCTTCGTCGACCGCTTCGACGCGAATTCCTATCTCTACATCACCCGCGCGATGGACTACTTCGACCTCCAGGCCGAACATGGCGGCTCGCTGCCCGCCGCGTTCGAAGGCACGAAGACGCGGTTCTGCGTCGTCAGCTTCACGTCGGATTGGCTGTTCCCGACGTCGGAAAGCCGCACGCTGGTCCACGCGTTGAACGCGGTCGCGGCCAACGTGTCGTTCGTCGAAGTCGTGTCCGACAAAGGCCACGACGCGTTCCTGCTGGACGAGCCCGATCTGCACAAAACGCTGCAGGGATTCCTCAACGGCTGCGCCGAGCGGCGGGGCTTGCGCGGCAAATGACCGAACCGTCGATCCTGCCGGCGGCGGCGCAAGCCCGCCCGCGCGCCTCGATCCGCGTCGATCTCAAGACGATCGGCGAAATGATCGAGCCGGGCAGCCGCGTGCTGGATATCGGCTGCGGCGACGGCGCGCTGCTCGACTGGCTCAGCCACGAGAAGAACGTCGACGGGCGCGGCATCGAATTGAGCCAGTCGGGCGTGAACGCCTGCGTCGCGCAAGGTTTGTCGGTCATCCAGGGCGACGCCGACACCGATCTCAAGGACTATCCGACCGGCGCGTTCGACTACGCGATCCTGTCGCAGACGCTGCAGGCGACGTGGGATCCGAAAACCGTGCTCGGGCACCTCGTGCGCATCGGCAAGCGCGCGATCGTGTCCTTCCCGAATTTCGGCGTCTGGCATGTGCGTCTGAAGCTGCTGGTCGGCGGCAGGATGCCGGTGACCGACTCGCTGGATCAATCCTGGTACGAAACGCCGAACGTGCATCTGTGCACGATCGACGATTTCGCCGAATTGTGCCGCGTGCTGGATATCGAAATCGAGTACGCCCAAGTGCTCGACGCGGGCGGCCAGCCCAAAGGTCTGCGCGCCCCCGGATTTTTGGCCAATCTTCTCGGCGAGCAGGGCTTGTTCGTGTTGAAGCGCGGGCGGTGAGACTCTAAAGTCGCGGTCCACCAAAACGCCGGGTCCGCAATCCGGCCTTCCGGGAGATCGACGCCGATGAATTACCGCCTTCTTGCCGCCGGCATCCTCGCCGCCGGCGTGTTCGCCGTTCCCGCGGCCCAAGCCCAGCAGCGCGTGACGCTCAAATCCGCCGCCTCGGGCTCCTCCTATTACGTCATGACGGTCCAGCTTTCCGAAGTCTTGCGCACCGCCACGAACGGGCGCATCGCCGCCACGGTCGAGGAAAGCCAGGGCTCGGTCCAGAACGTGCGCGAAGCGCCCCGCCGCCCGGCCGGATTCATCTACACGGCGCCGCCGTCGACGGTGCGCGACGCGCAAGGCGCCCGGGCGCCGTTCACCGACGGCGCGGACTACGCCACGATCCGCACGCTGTTCGTGATGCCGCCGGTCACGATGCATTGGATCGTGCGCGCCGACGCCGGCGTCAACGACCTCAAGGATCTCGCCGGCAAGCGCTTCATCGCGGGCGGGCGCGGCACGTTCACCGAACGCCAGGCGTCGGCGGTGTTCCGCCAGCTCGGCATCGCCGACCAAGTGCGCTTCTCGGAAGTCGAGCTCAACGCCGCGTCCAACGCGATGCGCAACCGCCAGGTCGACGGCTTCGCTTCGGGCTCGTCGCATCCGACGGCGAACGTGCAGGAGCTCGCCGCGACGATGCCGATCAAGCTTCTGTCGATGACGCCCGAGCAGGTCAACATGGTGACGGTGCAGGACCCCAGCGCGGGCCCCGTGACGATCGCCGCGGGCACCTATACCGGCCAGACCCAGCCCGTTCACACGGTCGGCATCCCGGTCGGCGCCTATACCACCGCCGCGACGTCCGACGACGTGGCCTACGAGATCACCAAGATCTTCTGGGAACGCCGCGCCGAGATGGGCAGAGTGAATCCGTGGTGGAACGCCGTCGCGCGCGACCAGATCGCGGGCATCGGCGTGAAGTTGCATCCGGGCGCGCTCAAGTACTACACCGAGGCCGGCGTCAACATTCCCGCGGGCATGCGTTGAGTCTATTCGAACAAGCGGCCGAGACGGGCAAGCGCGCGGGTCCCATCGTTCTGGCCTTCGCCGCCGTCTCGGTCGCCTATCACCTCTATCTGATCTTTTCGGGCCTCGTCCCCGCGCTCGTCGCGCGGCCGATGCATTTCGCGCTCGCGATCCCGTTCGTGTTCCTGATCGGGGTCAAAGGCCCGGCCTGGTACCGGATATGGAGCGCGGCGCTGGGTCTCGCCGGCATCGCTTCGTGCCTCTACATCGCGATCAATTGGCGCGAATTGGTCGACCAGTACGGCCGGCTCGAATCGACGCTGCAATACGCGGTGTCGGTCTTCCTGATCCTGCTGGCGCTGGAAATGGCGCGCCGCGCGGTCAAATGGATCATGCCGACGGTCGCGCTGGTCGTGATCCTCTACGGCATGTTCGGCCAGCATATTCCGGGCGACTGGGGCCATGCCGGGCTGCCGCCGGATTTCTTCTTCGGCACGCTGCTGCTGACCGAAGGCGGGCTGTGGAGCTCGCTGACCGCCACGTCGGTCGAGCTCGTCGCGCCCTTCCTCATCCTCGGCGCCTTCGTCGCGGCGGGTCAGGCGGGCGCCGGCTTCATGGCGCTCGCCACCCAGATCGCCGGCCGCTATCGCGCGGGCACGGCGAAGGTCGAGGTCGTCGCTTCGGCGCTTTACGGCACGATTTCGGGCTCGGCGTCGGCCAACGTCGTGTCGACGGGAACATTCACCATCCCTGCGATGATCCGCGCGGGCTATCCGCGCAGCCTCGCCGCCGCGGTCGAAGCCGTCGCCTCGACCGGCGGTCAGATCATGCCGCCGGTGATGGGCGCGGGCGTGTTCCTGATGGCCGCACTGATCCAGACGCCCTACAGCGAATTGATGATGATCGCGACGCTGCCCGCGTTTCTGTTCTTCGTCGCGTGCTGGATCGGCGTCGATCTCTACGCCGTGCGCCACGGCTTGAAGGGAATTCCCGCGTCCGAGATGCCCGGCTGGCGCCACGTCGCGCGCAACATCCCGTTCTTCCTCGGACCGCTGGGCATTCTCATCGCCGTGCTCGGCTTCACCGAATTCACGCCTCAGATGGCGGCCTTCGTCGCGGTCCTCGCGGCGTTCGGGCTGCTGCTGTTCGAAGACGGGTATCGCGTGTCGATCGCCGGGTTCCTGCGGCGCGCGGCCGACGGTTGCGTCAACGCGGCCGAGCAGATCGCGATGATCGCCGCCGTCATCCTGTGTGCGAGCCTGATCACCGGCGTGTTCCACATGACCGGCGTGGGCGTGAAGATCACCTCGCTGATCGTGGGCCTCGCGGGCGACAATCTGTGGATCGCGCTTCTGCTGACGGCCGTGGCGTGCATCGCGCTGGGCATGGAACTGCCGACGACGGCCGCCTACGTGATTTGCATCGCGGTCGCGGGCCCTGCTTTGATCAAGATGGGCTTGGCGCCGTTGCAGGCGCATATGTTCGTGTTCTGGTACGCGCTGTTGTGCACCATCACGCCGCCGGTCTGCGGCAACGTGTTCATCGCCTCGACCATCGCGAAAACGCCCTGGCTGCCGGTGTCGTTGCGCGCGATGCGCATCGGCCTTGGGCTGTTCCTGATCCCGCCCGCCTTCGTCGCCAATCCGTCGCTGCTGGCCGTGCTTACCGATCCGGTCTCGGCGGTCGCCGCGACGGCGAAGATCGGCGCGGGGCTCTGGTTCCTGTCCTACGGCTTCATCGCGGACACGCCGCTGTGGAAGCGCCTGGGCGCGTTCGCCTTGGGCGGGACGATCGTCTTCGCCTTCGGGTTCTGATACCGATCAAATAGCAGATCGGACATGCGCGCGCCGCGCCCCCGGCGCCGGTGACGGGAACGCGCATCGCGTGCGACAGTGCCGGATATCGATCGCAAGTCGCAGGCGTTGGGCAATGGCCGATCCGGTTTCGCTGCTGTGGATCCCCGCGACGCTGGTCGCTTCGGCGGCGCAGACCGCGCGCAACGCGATGCAGCGCCATCTGACCGAAGCGCTGGGCACGCTCGGCGCCACGTCGGTGCGCTTCATCTACGGTTTCCCGTTCGGCCTGTTGCTGCTGGGCATCGCGTGCTTGATCGCGGGCAAGGCGCCGCCCGTGCCCGACGCGACGGCGCTCGCGTGGGTCGCGGCGGGCGCGGTCATGCAGATCGCCGCCACCGCCGCGACGCTCGCCGCGATGCGCTTGAAGGCCTTCGCGCTCGCGGTCGCCTACACGAAGTTCGAACCCGTCGAAGTCGCGATCTTCGCCTATTTCGTGCTCGGCGAAACGCTGTCGCCCATCGGTTTCGGCGCGATCGTCGCGGCGACCGCGGGCGTGCTCGCGATGTCGGGCAATCCGTGGCGCAACGGCGTGGATCTCGGCGCCACGGCCTACGGCCTGCTCGCGGGCGCGGGCTATGGCATGGCGGCCGTATGCTATCGCGCGGGCATCCTGGAATTGGGCGAGCCCGTGTTCTATCTCGGCGCCACCACGTCGCTCGCCTGTGCGCTCGGCATCCAGGCCGCGCTGCTCGGCGTGTGGTTCGCATGGCGCGATCCGGACGTCCTCAAGAACGTTTTCGCCGCGTGGCGAAAATCGATGTTCGCCGGCGCGATGGGCGCCTTCGCGTCGGGCGGCTGGTTCGTCGGGTTTTCGCTCGCTCCCGCCGCGCTGGTGCGTACGCTGGGTTTGGCGGAAGTGCTGTTCTCGCTGATCGTCGGCCGCAATTTTCTGCGCCAAAGCCTGACCTTGCGCGAAGTGGCGGGCGTCGCGCTGATCGTCGCGGGCGTGGGGGCGCTGCTGCTGTTCGGCTAGCGGCGCGTCTGCGCGGCGGGCAAGCCGTCGCGCAGTTTCTTTTCGATTTCGACCTTCAACTCGGGCTCCGGCTTGCTGCGTAGCGCGCGTTCCCATTGGAACGCGGCCTCGCGCCGGCGGCCGACGCGCCAATACCCGTCGCCCAGATGATCGAGCAGCACGGGATCTTCGGGCAGCAATTCGGCCGCGCGTTCGAGCAGCGGCACGGCTTCCTCGTACCGGCCCAGGCGATAGAACGCCCAACCCAAAGAATCGACGATATGACCCGAATTCGGGCGCTGTTCGACCGCGCGGCGCAGCATGCGCTCGGCCTCGGCCAGATTCTCGCCGCGATCGACCCAGGTATAGGCGAGATAATTCAGGACGTCGGGCTGTTCGGGGAACAATTCCAGCGCGCGTTTGAAATGCCGCTCGGCTTCGGGCCAGTTCTTCGCGCGCTCGAAGGCGATGCCGCGCACGTAGAAGATCGACCAGTGGCGGCGTTCCGGATTGGCGCCGATGCGCTCCAGCGCGCGGCCATAGGCGGCCGCCGCTTCGGGAAAGCGTTCGGCGACGCGCAGGAAATTACCCATGGTCGTCAGCGCGTCGAATCGGTCGGGGTTCTCGCGCGCGAGTTTCTCCAGCGCCGCCAGCGCGCCAGTCAAATCGCCGCGCTCCTGCATGTTTTCGGCGCGGCGCATCTGCGCGACATAGGCATAGGGCGAATCGGCGGGCACGCGCGCGAACAGCTTGTCCGCCTCGTCGCGCTGGTCCATGCCGTCGACGATTTCGGCGACCGTCATCAGGCCCATGGCGGAGGCCGGGTCGAGGTGCAATCCCAGGCGTCCGAAGGACAGCGCCGTCGCCATCGTCGAATCCTGACGGAACAAGGCGGCGAGGTTGAACAGCGTGTCGGCGGCCCCCTTGCGCGCGTCCTGCAGCGGGAATTCGGGCGCGGGAACCGGCGGCGCGCCGACGCGCGTGCGCGCCAGACCGGCCAGCACGACCGGCGATTCGGGCGCCGCCTGGCGATAGCGCAAATAAAGCTGGCGCGCTTCGGCGATGCGGCCGCGCCGCTCCAGGAAGCCGCCGGCGACCTCCACGAGGCGCGGCGGCGCGCCGTCTTCGCCTTCCAGCGCGGCGCGATAGAATCCCTCCGCTTCGCCGAAACGGCCCGCCCGCTCGGCGATCAGACCGGCGTAGTAATCGTGCATCTGCTTGAAGCCTTGCACGTCGAGCAGCGAACGCAGAATGTCGAAGGCCGCAGGCGTACGCTCGAGTCCCGCATTGATCCACGCGATCAGCAGCGGATTGACGACGCGCGAATAGCCTTGCAGCGGCAGGCTCGCCATGCGCCGTTCGGCGGCAGCGAATTGGCCGCGCGCGATTTCATCGACGACCAGAGTCATCTGCGCCGCGACCTGACCCGGCGACATCGCGACGAGCCGGGCGGCCAGCGGCAAAGCTTCCTCGATGCGCCCGGCTTCGACCAAGGCGGTATGGGTGCGGACCAGCAATTCCGCGCTCATCGGATTGGCGTCGAGCACGCGAGCGGCGTAGTCGGCCGCCGCGTTGGCATCGCGGATGCGCTGGGCGTGCAGCGCGGCCAGATAATTTCCGGAGATCGAGGCCGGGCCCGGATCGATCGAGATGTCGGGCGCCGCCACTCGCGGGCCGGCCGGCATCGCGCAGGCGCCGAGCAGACCGACGGCAATGACGGTGGGGAGCAGGCGAATCCGCTTCATCCGTCGCAAATTAGCGTAAGGATCGCCCGCTTGACAGGATAAAGGCCGCCCTTCGCCGCCGGACCCGGCCGCTAGTACGCTTATATCATTGGCGGAATCCGCCACTTGATTCGGGCGTGGAAATCCGTATATTCCGACGCGACATAACGTCCAAGGTTAGCCTTGGGCGACAATAACAAGTGGGCCCAACGGCCCACTTTTTTATTGCCGGCCCGGGCGGACACGGGCGTTCCGAAACCAAAACCCAGGAAGCCGGCCCTTCGACGCATGGACCGTGACAACGCGCTCGCCGATTTGATCGAACCCACCGTCGATGCGATGGGTTACGAGCTCGTGCGCGTGATCGTCGCGGGCCGCGACCGGCCGACGCTGCAGATCATGGCCGAGCGCAAGGACCGCAAGGCGATGACGCTGGGCGATTGCGAAAGTCTTTCGCGCGCCGTTTCCGCGAAGCTCGACGTCGAAGATCCGATCAAGGCGCAGTACGTGCTGGAGGTCAGTTCGCCCGGCATCGACCGTCCGCTGACGCGCGGATCGGATTTCGACCGCTTCAAAGGCCACGAAGCGCGCATCGAGACCAAGTTCCCCGTCGAGGGGCGCAAGCGTTTCTCCGGCCGCCTCGGCGGCCGTCAGGGTGACGCCGTGCGCATCGAAACGCAGGAAGGGCCCGCAACCTTGCCGCTCGCCGACATCGCGCGCGCCAAGCTGCTGCTCACCGACGAACTCATCGCCGCGACGCGCGCTGAAGAAGCGGCCGCCGCGGCTTCCGCCGTCTAACTTTCGAAGAGACGAATGATGGAACGTACGACCGCCTACAACCGCATCGAAATGCTCCAGGTCGCCGACACGGTGGCCCGCGAGAAGGGCATCGACCGCGAGCAGGTTCTCGAGGCGATGGAGCAGGCCATCCAAAAGGCCGGCCGCGCCAAATACGGGATCGAGCACGATATCCGCGCGCATATCGACCGCGACAACGGCGAAATGCAGCTGCTGCGCTATCGCCTCGTCGCAGATCCGGTGACCAACGACGCGACCGAAATCGCGCTCGAAGTCGCCCAGCGCAAGAACCCGGACGCGAAAGTCGGCGATTATCTGACCGATCCGCTGCCGCCGATCGATTTCGGCCGCATCGCCGCGCAGACCGCCAAGCAGGTGATCGTCCAGCGCGTGCGCGAGGCCGAGCGCCTGCGCCAGTTCGACGAGTACAAGGACCGCATCGGCGAGATCGTCAACGGCCTGGTCAAGCGCGTCGAGTTCGGCAACGTCACGGTCGATCTGGGGCGCGCGGAAGCCATCCTGCGCCGTGACGAAACGATCCCGCGCGAAGTGTTCAAGCCGCAGGAACGCGTGCGCGCATATATCTACGACGTGCGCCAGGAACCGCGCGGTCCGCAGATCTTCCTGTCGCGCACGCATCCGCAATTCACGGCGAAACTGTTCGCCCAGGAGGTGCCGGAAATCTACGACGGCATCATCGAGATCAAGGCGGTCGCGCGCGACCCCGGCAGCCGCGGCAAGATCGCCGTCGTCAGCCATGATTCCTCGATCGATCCGGTCGGCGCGTGCGTGGGCATGCGCGGCAGCCGCGTCCAGGCCGTCGTCGCCGAACAGCAGGGCGAAAAAATCGACATCATCCCCTGGTCGAACGATCCGGCGACCTTCGTGGTCAACGCGCTCGCGCCGGCCGAGGTCACCAAGGTCGTGCTCGACGAAGAAGCGCGCCGCATCGAAGTCGTGGTGCCGGACGAGCAGCTCTCGCTCGCCATCGGGCGGCGCGGCCAGAACGTGCGCCTCGCCTCGATGCTGACCGGCTGGGCGATCGACATCCTGACCGAGGCCGAGGAGTCGGAGCGCCGCCAGGCCGAGTTCAAGGAGCGTTCGCAGCTCTTCGTCGACGCGCTGGACGTCGACGACGTGATCGCGGGCCTGCTGGTCACCGAAGGCTTCACGAAGGTCGAGGAAGTCGCCGTCGTCGACGTCGATGAGCTGGCCAATATCGAAGGCTTCGACGAAGGCGTGGCGGGCGAGCTGAAGAGCCGCGCGGAAGCCTTCGTCGAGAAGGAAAACACCCGTCTCGAGAACGAGCGCAAGACGCTCGGCGTCACGGACGAAGTCGCGGAGTTCACGGGTTTCGGCCCGGCGGCGCTGGTCAAGCTCGGCGAAAAGGGCGTCAAGACGCTCGACGATTTCGCCGATCTGGCGGGCGACGAGTTGATCGAGATCCTCGGCAAGGACGAGCTCGACGAGGAAACCGCGAACGGCCTGATCATGAAGGCGCGCGAGCATTGGTTCGCCGACGAGGAGAAGAAGTAAGAAGCGATGCTGAGCGCCGCCGATATCGCGCCCGCGGAAGCGCCGGAAGCCGTCGATACGGCTTCCGACGGCCCGCTGCGCCGTTGCGTCGTCACGGGTAAGACCGGGCCGCGGGAGTCGTTCCTGCGTTTCGTCGAAGCGCCGGACGGCACGGTGGTGCCCGATATCGAGGGCAAACTGCCCGGCCGGGGCTTGTGGCTGACGGTGTCGCGCGGCGCGCTCGAACAAGCGGTGGCGCGCAACGCTTTCGCGAAGGCCGCGAAGAAGAACCTGAAGGCCGCGCCGGAATTGCCGGCGACGGTCGAAAAGCTTCTGCTGCGCCGCGCGATCGAATGCCTGTCGCTGGCCAAACGCGCGGGTGCCATCGTCGCGGGCTTCACCAAGGCCAAAGCCGCGATCGAGCGCGGCGGCATCGGGCTGGTGGTCGAAGCGCTGGACGCCAGCCGCGCCGAGCGCGCGCGTCTGGGCGGGCGCGATATTCCGACGGTCTCGGCGCTGTCGGCGGAAGAAATGGGGGCCGCCCTGGGCCGCGAAAATGCGGTCCATGTGGCGGTGCGCGGCGGTGCGATGGCGCAGCGTCTGCGCAACGATTTGATGCGTCTTGCGGCTTTCCGCACGGCGTCTGAAGACAAGGGCGAGTGATGACGGATACGAACGAACAGGACGGCAAGAAGAAGCTGGGTCTCGCGAGCAAGTCCGGGGGTCGCCTGGAATTGCGCGCGCCCGCTGCCGCCGGTGCCGACGGCCAAGTCCGGCAAAGCTTCTCGCATGGCCGCACCAAGACCGTGCAGGTCGAAGTGCGCAAGACCCGCTTGCCCGGCCGCCCCGGTGCCGCACCCGCCGC
>VYME01000056.1_pt1 | contig 67114 bp, 68 predicted proteins | sample 5115281 | NCBI WGS metagenome assembly VYME01 (sample SAMN12291780, study PRJNA351875) | freshwater metagenome | isolation source: freshwater lake | place: USA: Michigan, Wintergreen Lake | collected 2013-08-08
GTCCACCAACCGTGCGACGATCGGTTCGTTCATGAAGAACACGCTGGAATCCAACGTCCGCGCCCTCGGCGTGGCCAAGGAAAACCTAGCGGCCACCGAGTCGAGCATCCGCGAAGTGGACGTGGCCGAAGAGATGACCAACTACACCAAGCTGCAGATCCTGCAGCAGAGCGGTATGTCCATGCTGGCGCAAGCCAACTCGGCTCCGCAGTCCATCCTCAGCCTGCTCCGCTAAGGCGGCGCCTCGACCTCAAAACGCCCTGGGTGAGTTCACGCTGCCCAGGGCGGACTTAAACCCCCGCATTGTTACTAGCCCGTAGCAATACCAGGAAATATGCACCCTGGTATTTCCACCAGCAAGTGACATCTATGTTTGCTCCAACAACTGTCTCGTGACTCGTGGCCAGGATGGCCTTTGGGGTTGACCCCCCGGATCACAAAGTTTCAGGGAAGAACAAACAATATGTCGTTTCGAATCAACACGAACGTCGCCGCTATGGGCGCGCTGCGCAACTTGAGCAGCACCTCCATGGACCTCAACAAGTCGGTTCAGCGCCTGTCCACAGGCCTGCGCATCAACTCGGGTGCCGACGACCCGGCTGGTCTCATCGCCAGTGAATCGTTCCGCGCCCAGCTGGGTGGGATCGACGCCGCCGTGCGCAACAACCAAGACGCGATGAACTTCGCCAAGACCGCCGACGGCGCTCTTGATGAAGTGAGTCGCCTGCTCCGAGATGCTCGTGCCCTCGCCGTTGCCAACGGGAACGGTACGTTCGATGCAGACCAAAAGCAAGCGAACCAGACGCAACTCAACAACATTCTGCAGTCCATCGACCGCATCGCCAGTACCACTTCCTTCGGTAAGAAGAAGCTGCTGGATGGTTCGGCCGGGGTGCAAGTCAACAGCAACAACCTCGGCGTGGTCAGCTCGGCCAGCTTCAGTGGTAGCGTGGGCGGGGCTTCGCTCAGCAGTAACGGCACCCTCGGTGTCAACGTCACCACGGCAGCGGGCCGAGCCACCCTGACCGGCACCGCGGCCTACACGGCCGGTACGGTTCTGGTGGGCGCCGGCCAGTTCACGCTGAACGGTAAGACGTTCGAAACGACGGCTTCTACCACCCGCGACCAGCTCGTGGACCTGGTGAACAGCGCGGTGGGCGAGACGGGCGTCAGCGCCGCAGTGAACGGCAGCAACCAATTGGTGCTGACGAACAACGAGTACGGTTCGGATAAGGCCGTGCAGCTGACGACGAGCGCGGGTGTCATCAACACCGCGGCGGGTTCGGCCAGCGACGTGGGTGAAGACGCCGTCGCTACGGTGAGCTACACCGCGGGTGGCGCGACCACCACCGCGGCGTTCAGCCGCGGTAAGGGTCTCGAGCTCCGCGACACCAGCGGCAACGTGGTCAACTTGAACGCCAGCGCCAACAGCGTGAGTGACAAGGGCAACGTGCTGCAGGTGTTTAGCAACGCGGCTTCCTTCCAGGTCGGTGCTAACGCGGGTCAGAGCGTGACCCTGAACCTCAGCAACTCCTCGTCCTCGTCCTTGGGCCTGGGCAGCATCGACATCACGGGTTCGTCCACGCAAACGGCACTGGATGCCATTGACTCGGCGATCAACACCGTGTCCACCAACCGTGCGACGATCGGTTCGTTCATGAAGAACACGCTGGAATCCAACGTCCGCGCCCTCGGCGTGGCCAAGGAAAACCTAGCGGCCACCGAGTCGAGCATCCGCGAAGCCAACTCGGCTCCGCAGTCGGTCCTCTCCTTGCTCCGCTAACGGCAGCGAAGAAGACACGCGAAAACGGCCCGGGGGAAACCCCGGGCCGTTCCCATTTCTGGACTCGCTGAAGATCAGGCGCGCTTGTAGATAGCCAGCAGCGCTTCGTAAGCTGCCGGCTCCAAGAGCGCAATCCCAATCCAAACCTTAAGAAGCTCTTCCTCGCTCGGTCGCTCGGCTTCGCCGCGAATGGTTACGGTGAGGCTGTTCGCAGCGGCGCGGCGCTGGGCGGCCGTGAGCTTCGCGTTCACGAACTGAAGAATCAGCGTTTCATGCTTGCCGTACAGCAATTGGCGAGTCAGGCCAATGGCATTGATCCGCTTTTGAAAGTCGGCCATCAGTTCCTGGGTCGGCACACTTCCTTCTTCTGCCTTCTTGAGCGCCTCATCAATCTCGCGCTCCATCTGGCGCATGGTTTGGATCTCCTTCAGCGCCAATTCACGGTCTTCCTTGCGGGCTTCTTCAATCAGGGGCAACAGCTCCTTGAGTTGGTCCTTCGTCAGGAAGAGCGGCAGCAGGTGATTGAAGGCTTGCAAGCGGGCCGCCTTGAACATGATGGGTTCGCCCTGCTTGCGGACGCTGACCGCATCCGATTGGGCCCACGCCCCGGTGAGAAGGGCCGCAACAAGGCCGAGAAACAGTGCAAAGCGAATGGTCATGGTGTTGGAGTCTCTTTCGAATCGGACGTGGAGGGGGTCGGCTCCGTTTCAGTGCGAGGGGACGGCCCCGATGCGTTAGATGGTAGCACGAGGACGGCCAACGCTAACCCCGAGAGGGTCTGCCCGGCCACAAAAAGCGTCCCGACGAGGGCGGTGAGCACCATCGCGAGGTCGGTGAGGCGACCGTTGACGATGCCCCCGGCCTGCACAATGGCCGCCAATCCCGCGACCAGCACGATCAGCGACATCACGAAGCCAAAGGTCGCCATTAGCACCACTTGGTGCCGGGGTCGCCGGCGCAAGGCCTGCCCCCACGCGTGGCCGCGCGGCCGGATCCAGATCCCGATGGCCACCCAAACGAGTGCGAGTCCGATCGCTTGCCCCCACATGCTGAGGCCTATTGTACGGAATGGCCGGATACCCTCGCGGGCCAATTACGCCTGAGGTCGGGGCCACTCGCCCTGGAAGACAATTTTGGCTTGCCCAAGGACGGCGAGCGGCTGGTCGATCCCCTTGACCTCAATCTCGAGAGTCCCTCCCCGGCTGGTGACGGGAATCAGACCTCGTCGTCCCGTTTTGCGCGCGAGCTCGACGGCGGTGGCGGTCGCCCCGGTCCCGCAGCCCAGGGTTTCGCCTACGCCGCGCTCCCAAATGCGAATGCGAGCCCCGTCCCCCTCCGGGACGGCCCACATCACGCTGATCCGCTCGGGAAACTCCGGATCATTTTCGATCTTCGGACTCACCTGCAAGAAGGTCTCTTCATCCAGTTCTTCATCCAGCAAGACCACAAAGTGGGCACTACCGGTGGTGAGGGCCGAGCCGATGTAGCCTTGAGCTTCCTCTTCGATCCAGGGGGTGCAGGTGCTGACGGGAACTCGTACGGGGTCGTAACTGGCCGCCGGGAGCACGAACTTCACCCGACCATCCGCCTGAATCGTCACGGGAACTTCAATCCCCCGGTGGTTGATGACAAACTCCGGACCCCGGCCCCGTCGATGGGCAAAGGCGGCGGCGCAGCGGAGCCCGTTGCCACAAAAGTCTTCGCTCCCGTCGGGGTTGAACATGCGGAGCATGATGGTGTCGGGCCGGTCATCGTAGACCAGCAACCCGTCACTGCCGATGCCAAATTGTCGTTCGCACATGGCCATGGCCAGTCCCCGGAGGTTGTCTTCGGGCACATCACGGGCTTCCACCAGCACGAAATCGTTGCCGATGGATTGGACTTTGACAAACGGGATGGTCATTGCAACGGCTCGAATCGGTAGCGGGCCCGGCGGTGTACGGCGCGGAACCACTGCCCCTGCGGGGATACCAGCGGGAACCACCAGGCGCCGGGACGGTGGGAGGCCCGCGCCAGCCCATCCGTCGCCAAAATGGCCTCGCGAATCAATCGCACCCGGGTGAGCTCGGCTTCGAACACCAGGGCATCCCGGGTGCGTTTGGCTTCCACGATCTCGGGGAGCTCGGTAAAGGCATCCAGCTCGGCTTGCTGTTGCCGCCACGCGCTCCAGGTGGCGTCCACTTTGGCTTGCTTGGCTTTCAGCTCGGCTACAAGTTCCTCGCGGCGAGCCCAGTCAGCCGGGGTCGGGTCTTTCTCGAAAATCGCATCGCGCCAGTGTTCGCCCAGAGCACGGGCGGCGGCCTGCGTCCCTTGGGCGAGGGCATGGGCTTGGTCCACCAGTTGGCGCTTGGCGGCGCGGCGCTCGGCCACCGTCTTGGCCATATCGCCCAGCACGCTCTGGACCTGATCGTAGCGGTGCGCGGGGCACGCCCAGGCCCGGGTCTGGGTGCGTTCCAGGTAGCGCACCAGCTCGCGCGGGCTGCGGATGCTCTTGAGCTCGCCGAGCAAGGCAAAGGCACGCTCGCGGACCTGGCCCATGCGAGCAGAGAAGCCCACGCCGCTCAGCTCATCCGCGCCAAAGGGGCGGCGCAGGGGCTCGGGCAGCCGGAACCACGCGTTCACCTCGTCCAGGGCTTCCCACGTGCTGTAGCCCACCCGCACCAAGGGGTGAACAGGCTGCGGATGACCGGCTTCGGCCAAGTAGCGGTGGAAAGTGCGGCTCCGGCTCACGTAGCCGCTGGCCCCTTCATGGAAGACAAAGACAAACTCGCGGGCTAACAAGGAGATGAGCGTGACGGCCTTGCCCACCAGGGTGACCCCCGGGCCAAATCTTTCTTCCAAAAGTGCTGCCAGCTCGCGGCGGTTGGTGGGGGCTCGCTTGTAGCTCACGGCAAGGATGTCCGGGGTCATGATGAGCAGCCCGCGCGTTCCCACTCGCAGGGTGCCGCGCCCCCGGCCCGGGATGACGACGTCGAACGGCACCGCCCCCGCCCCGAAGCGGTCGAGCGTGTACATTTCCGTCCCTTGCACCGCGCGGTCATAGGCTTGCCGGGCCACATCGCGGGTCGCGGGGTTCAAGAACAGGTCCAGGATGGCAAACCGGTCGCGATCACAGGTCTGCGGGTTAAAGGCCAGGAGTTCCGTGGTGCGGGTGGTTTGCACGGGCACAGGCTCGCCCGCCGCAAAGGAATAGAGATCGGGAAGGATGCGCTCGTAAAAATCGGCGAGGGTATCGGTACCGGCTTCATCCGTGCCTTCGCACACCAGGCTCAGGAGGTGGTCGGCCTTCTTTCGGGCAGCCTCGAGGGCCGGGCCGCTAAGGCAATCCAGGGTCGAGTTCACTGCCCATTCGAGGGTGTCGAACAGCGGCCCAAGGACGGCCTGGAGCGGCGTTTCGGCGGCAATGCGGTCATCGTCGGGGGCGGCGGCCAGGCCGCGCCAGCCCCAGGCTTCCGTCAGCTCGTCCATCAGTTCCGGGCGGCCGTGCGCCAGGCGGCTCAGAGAAACCCCGTGCTGGGCCAGGCGATCGCGCGTCACCACAGTCTCGCCGCCAAACAGTGTCGAGAACTCGGCGGCGGCGCTCCACAGGTTTTGCGTGGTGGTGTCGTTGTGGGGCAGGGCCGCGTAACCGCGCACCCCAATCCCGCGCGGGGCCTTGGCAAAGTAGTCGGTGTCGTGGACCCCGGCAATGAAAGGGCGAGAAGGGGAGGAAGCAGCGGCCGCAAGGGCCAAACCGGCCTTCATCGGCTCGTCCCAAAACACGGTTTGACCGAGCGCCAACAGCGGAACACCCGGGGCGACCTCATCCAATCGCACCAGGATTTCATTGACCGAACAACCGCTTTCGTCCATCAATCACATCACTCTACGTCATCCAAGACAAAACGATGAGGGGACCCACCCTCAAAAATACGGGGAAACGCGCCGACAACTCTTTTGGAACCTCGAAGTTATGGCGCAGAACCCGCAGAATGGCAAACAAAGCCAGTCCGTTAGCATCAGCGTAGCCAGTCAGATCACCGGCGTGGAGATCCACACCCTCCGGTACTGGGAGCGCGAGTTTGCGGGCTTTTTGAACCCCATCCGCACCGACGGAGGTCAGCGCCGCTACCGCCCCGAGGACATCCAGGGCGTTTTCCTCCTCAAGCGACTCTTGCGCGATGAGATGTTCAGCATCGCCGGGGCGCGGCGTCACCTCGCCCGTCTGCAGCGCGAAGCCGCCTAAACCTTCTTACATTTTCAGATGGCCTGGTTTCCCCGATGGGAGCCAGGCCTTCTTTATGCCTCTCGCCACGGACCCTGCGAGTGGGTAGCCTGAGGCTGTGGGGGAATCGGACATCTTCGCGGGATTGGCGTCCGTGTTGCCGCCTGAGCGCATCCTGGGCAGTGAAGCCGCGCGCCGGGTGTACGCTCACGACGCCTACACGGTGGACCGTAGCGCGCCGGATGTGATTGTCTTGCCTGAAACCACCGAGGAAGCCCAAGCGGTGATCCGGTGGTGTTTGGTGCACCAGGTGCCCTTCACGCCCCGGGGCGCAGGCACGGGCCTAAGCGGCGGAGCGATGGCGGCCAAGGGCGGCGTGATCCTGAGCACCAAGCGGCTGAACCGGATTCTGCAGATTGACATCCCGAACCGGCGGTTGCACGCCCAGGCGGGGGTGGCTAACCTCAAGCTCAGCCAGGCGGTGGCGGCCGAGGGGTTCCACTTTGCGCCGGACCCCAGCAGCCAATCCGTCAGCACCCTCGGCGGCAATATCGCCGAAAACAGCGGTGGCCCGCACACTCTCAAGTACGGCGTGACGGCCCCGCACATCCTGGCCATGACCTGGATTGACAACGCGGGTGAGGTGCGCACCTGGGGCACCGGCGTGGAAGGCGGGCCCGGCCCCGACCTGCTGAGCGTGCTGGTGGGCAGCGAGGGCACCCTAGGCTTTGTGACCGAAGCGTGGGTGAAACTGACGCCGCTCCCCGCGCGAGTGGAGACGCTACTGGCCTCATTCCCGAGTGTGGTAGCGGCCACGGAGACGGTAGCCGAGATCATTGCGGCGGGCGTGATTCCGGCGGCGCTGGAGATGATGGACCGCAACATCCTGGTGGCGGTGCAGGCCGCCTTTGGGCTCGAGGTGCCGGCCGGCACGGAGGCCATGCTGCTGGTGGAATGCGATGGCTCCCCGGCCGCTGCGCAGGCCGAAATTGAAGAGGTATTTGCCATCTGCCAGCGGTTTGGGGCGATCGAATTGAAGCTGGCGGCCAATGAAGCCGAGCGCAAGCACCTGTGGACGGCCCGCAAGAAGGGCGTGGGGGCGATGGGGCGGCTGGCGCCCACGGTGGTGACCCACGACGGCGTGATTCCGCGCTCCAAGTTGCCCGAGATGCTGACCTTCGTTTACGAGGTGGCGGAGGCGGAGAGGCTGGGGGTGGCCAACATCTTCCACGCCGGGGATGGCAATTTGCACCCGTGCTTCTACTTCGACGACCGCGAACCCGGGGTGGTGGAGCGCGTCGTGCGGGCGGGCGAACGCATCTTGACCAAGTGCATTGAGCTGGGCGGGAGCGTCTCCGGCGAGCACGGCATCGGGGTGGAGAAGGTGGACTTCATGCCGTTAATGTTCAGCGAGGCCGACCTGGCGCTGCAAGGGGATGTGAAGCGGATGTTCCCGACGTCGGAGTTTGCGAACCCGTGCAAGGTTCTGCCGAACCAAAAGGGGTGCGTGGAGCACCAACGCCGGTGGCGGGGGGCAGCCCATTGAGCGGGCGTCGGTTGCGGGGGCTGGGCACGAAGCAGGGGTTCTTAGCTCCGGCTCAGTTCCATGAATCCACTTTAGAGGATTGTGGGTTGATTGATTTCAGCCCGGCTGACCAAGTGGTGGAAGTCGGGGCGGGGATGGCCATCGCGGATCTGCAAGCCTTGCTGGGGGCCGAGGGGCAATGCCTGCCCTTGCCGGACCCGGCGGAATGGGGTGCGGCGGCGGCGGGTTACCCCGGCACTGTGGGCGGTTTGCTGGCCTGCAACCTGCCTCACGGCTACATGGCGGCCTGCGGAATGCCCCGGGACTGGGTGCTAGGCGCGACCCTGCGCCGCCCCGATGGGACGGAAGCCAAAAGCGGGAGCCGCGCCGTGAAAAGCGTGGCGGGCTACGATGCCCACAAGCTGGCTGTGGGGGCTTGGGGGCGGGGGCTGATGTACGTGCGGGTGATCTTGCGGACTTTTCCCACCAAAGGGTTACCTGCGATGAGCATCGTGCAGTCCGCGCCTGTTCAGTCGCCGGTTTTCATCCAGCGGTGCTTGCGCAGCGACTTTGAATTGCTGCTACGGCAAACGCCGGGCGTGGTGGCGCACGACCCGCAGACCCAAGTGATTTGGAGCCAGGAGCGGCCCGCCACTCCCTCCGAAGGCTGGGTGATCGGCCCCGGGGGCTACCGCGCTCGCCCCGCCTGGATGGACGAAGCGGAAGCTGCCTTTTTGAGCACGTTTGACCCGGAGGGCGCATGGATCTAAGCAAACTCACCGCAGATTTCAGGGAGCACCTCGCCCCCCTGGCCAACGCGATGGACGGGGACCCGGAGGTGTTGCGCCGCGGGCTGGATTTCTTGGCGCAGCGGCGGCTCTTGGCCTTGCGCCGACCGACCGCCTACGGCGGACCCGAAGTGGATGAAGCGACCTTCCGGCAGTTCCAAATCGAGGTGGCACGGGCCAGTGGGGCGCTCGCCTTTCTGCAAACGCAACACCAGAGCGCGGTGGGGATGCTCGCCCGCAGCCCCAATGAAACCCTCAAACAACAGTGGCTACCGCGCATGGCCGGTGGCGAACGGATGCTGGGGATTGGGTTCAGTCAGTTGCGCCGCCCCGGCCCACCGATGATGACGGCCACACCCGACGGCGACGGCTACCGCCTGGATGGCCACGTGCCCTGGGTGACGGGGCACGGGTTCTTCTCGCACTTCATCATCGCGGCGGAGCGACCGGATGGACGCGCGGTGTTTGCGGTAGTGCCCTTTACCAACGCGGAAGGGATCACCTTCAGCGAGCCCATGAAACTCGCGGCGATGGAAGCCGCCCAAACCGTCACTGCCGAAGTTCAGGGCCTCACCGTGAGCCCGGACGACATCGTGTTCCTCCAACCAAAAGGATGGATTCAGCGCAGCGACCTCATCAACGTGACGCTGCAGGGGTTCTTCGCTCTCGGTTGCGCCCGCGCCGGGCTCGATATCCTCGACCTCAATGCCGAGAGAAAGCAAACCGACTTTATGTTCGAGGCGCTCGCCCAACTCCAGGAGGAATGGGAGGCGCTGAGCCATGCAATGGCCGCCCGCCCCGATGAGCAAGAGTACGAGGCTCGGCTTCAGCTCCGTGCCAGCGCCATTGACCTGATGACGCGCTGTGCGCACGCCGGAGTGGTCAGCAGCAGCGGGGCTGCGAACTCTTTAGGTCACCCCGCCCAAAGGGTGTGGCGCGAGAGCATTGTATTCACCGTCAGCGCCCAGACCACCGACATCATGGCCGCCAGCCTGGCGCGCCTCGCCTCTGGCCGGAGACTTTCTCTCGGCCCATCCGTCTAAACTCCCAACCATGCGAACCCTGGCCCTCCTCGCCCTCTTAGCCGTGCCCTTGGCGGCTCACGCCGATTGGAATCTGCGCACTCCGGCCGGGCTGCCGGTTTTCAAGAACGAGGTTCGGGGCACTTTCGAAGGGCGCAAGGGAGAAGACACCTTCGGGCGGCTGTCTTACGGTTTGGGCAATGGCCTGAGCGTGGCGGCGACCTCGGCGGGGCGCGATCGGTTTTCGGGTGACTTGGCGTACAACTATCTCGTGCCGTTCCCGGATGCCGCGCCGGGCATCAGCGTGGGGGTGCTGGATGTGGCGGACGAGCTGGATGGTCGGGCTTTGTACCTCGCCGTAACCATGCGCTACGGTAACTACGACCCGGGCAACCAGGATGTGCCGACGGAGCTGACTTTCGGGTTTCTCTCCCGCGACGGCGGCCGGGGCTTTGCCTCGTTTGCGCTCCCGGTGAGCGAGAAGCTGTGGTTCCGAGCCGAATACGACGGCCAAAACCCGCTGGGCGCCATTGAGTTGCGCCCCGTGAAGGAACTGGCCGTGCGCGGCATCGTGGACCGCAACGGGCCGAGCCTCGGCGTCGGGGTTCGGATTCAGTTTTAGCGCCTTGTTTTAGCGTCGATTCAGGCCCACGGCGTGCAGAAACTCTTGGAGCTTCTCCCGCCCGCTGAGTCCTCGCAGGCTAGCGCGGCGCGCCATGCGCGCCGACCACGGCACCCCTTCGTCGCGGCCATCGCGGGCGTACTCTTCGGTCATGCGGGCGTCGAATTCCTGGACGTCTAGCTGCGCGGGGTACTGCTCGCGGAACCAGATCTGATCCGGGTTCAGGCGCGGCTTGATGCGAGGGAAGTTTTCTTCACTCGGCCAGCCAATGCACAGCCCAAACACGCCAAAAACGTGATCCGGCAGGTTGAGAATGCGTCGCACCTCGTGGGGGTGGTTGCGTAGCGCCCCAATATAGCAAGTGCCCAGCCCGAGGCTCTCGGCGGCCACCACCATGCGCTCGGCGGCAAGGGCCGCATCCACGCAGGCCACGGTGTACATTTCTACCGTGTCCACGGCATCGGGTATGGCGGGGTCGGGGGCTTGGCTGACCAAACGGTTAAGGTCGGCGCAGACGGCAAAGAACCACGGGGCGTGAGCGACCTGGCGCTGGTCGCCGCAGAACTGGTTGATCTCGCGGCGGCGGGCGGGGTCTTGCACACTCACCAAAGAGTAGGCGTGCAGGTGGCTGCTAGTGGCCGCGCTCAGCGCCGCGCCCACCAGCGCTTCGATCATCGCCTCCGGCACGGGTTCGCTCGTGAAGTCGCGCACGGAGCGGTGATTGAGCAGCCGTCCGAGATCAGGCAAACCCTCGGGGGCGGGCGTGCCGAAGCGGGCCGCCCAGGCTTCGGCCGTTGATTCTTGGAACATGCCCTAAGCATGCCCCATCCGGGCGGGTTCGCGCAGGGCTTGCCAGAGGGAGGTAAGGGCCTGGGATACCGCCCGCAACCGCACGGTGCGCCGGTCACCCCGGAACGCGAACCGCACCGCCTCGGCGCGGTCCGGCCCGGCCAGCCCGATCCAGACTTCACCCAGGCGGCCTTCGGGGGCGTCCGGCCCCGCGTAGCCCGTCACCGAGAGGCCCCACGTCGCCCCGAGCCGCTCCCGCACCCCTTGCGCCATCGCCACCGCGCACTCGTTGCTCACTGCACCGGGGCCATTCAGCACCGCCTCCGGCACTCCCAGGTGGGCGTGTTTCACCGCCTCGGTGTAGGAGATCACCCCGCCCACAAAGACATCACTCGCGCCCGGGATCTCGGTCAAGCGCGCGCCGATCCCGCCGCCGGTGCAGCTTTCGGCCACCGCCAGGGTCTGCCCCTCTCGCCGGAGCAAGCTCAAAATCACCTCGGGCAATGTCTCTTCGTCCGCGCCGTAGCAATGCTCGCCCGCCTTCGCCCGAATCAGTTGCTCAACCTGCCGCACGCGCTCCCGCCCGGTTTCATCATCCGCATCGGCAATGCGCAAATGCACCTCGCCGGGTTTGGCGTAGGGGGCTACGGTCGGGCGCTCGCCCTCCATCAGCTCAGGGAATTGCGCCGCCAGCAAGCTCTCGCCAATCCCCACAAACCGCAACGTGCGCCGGTACAGCGGCACCCCGCCCCTGCCCCGCAGCAATTCGCGCACGGGACCGTCCAGCATCGGCAAGAACTCGTTCGGCGGCCCGGGCAGGGCCAGCACGCCGCCACCGCCTTCCGTCGGCACCCAAAAGCCCAGGGCCGTACCGTTGGCATTCGCCACCCATTCGCCCCCTTCGGGCAGGTCGGCTTGGCGGCCATTCAGCTCCACCCACGCTACGCCTCGAGAGCGGAAGAACGCCTGCAGCCGCCGCACCACCGTCTCATCGCGGACCATCGGGCGCCCCAGTATCTCGGCGATGGCGTAGCGGGTGAGGTCATCCTCGGTCGGCCCCAGCCCGCCGATGGTGATGACAATCTCGGCCCGGTTCTGGGCCAAGCGCAAAGCCTCGGCCAGTCGGCCCTGGTGGTCGCCTACGGTTTGCCGGTGCCGATGGTGGATGCCCCACTCGGCCAACCGCTGCCCCAGGGCGGCGGCATTGGTGTCCACCGTATCGCCGAGCAACAACTCCGTGCCGACCGAGATGATTTCTGCGTGCATGGCTTCTCCTGAGTTTGCCCTCTCCGTCCTACGCGTTCGGTACAAATCCGGCACAAAAAAGTCCCCCGGGCCGTAGCCCGAGGGACTCGCTCCATGCGAAGCGCTCAGCCCCCGCACTGGCCGGCCGTGCCGTTCAGGGGGATCGGTCCGCGCGGGGTCAACAGGTAGTTGCCGCCGCCACTCTGTTGCCGGTGGCAACCGCAACCACACGAGTTGCAGCGTTGCTGCTGGCAAGAGCAACCGGGGCGCTGGCCGTAGCCGTAGCCGTTGATCCCGGTTTGGTAGAAGTTCGGCACGCCCGGCATGCGGTTCATCCGCACGATGACGTACGGAGAAACCCAAGATTCCGGTCGATTTATCGGCGCCATCTGGCCTTGGCGGATGGTGTAGAAAACATCCCAGGTGTGGGGGCTGCTCCAGCGGATTTCGGCGACGCTGATCATCGTGCCGATCGGCTGACGACCGAGGTAGAGCACCAAGATCTGCTCACGGCTCCAATCGGCCACTTCCGGAGCGCGGCGATCGAACCCATTCTGGTTGAAATTGTTCTGCTGGTAGTAACCGCCCGTGAGGTTGCGCACGTTGCGCAGGTTGCTATAGAACCGCTCCCAACTGCCTTGGTCCACGATGACCCACGCGCCGGACGAAGTGAACGTCGCCTCGTGCGCTTGGGCGATGGTGCGCCACGAAATCGGGGTGTAGAGCGGGTCGTAGCCGCCCAAACCGTACTGCTGGCTGCTGCCCTGGTTCCACTGCGCCCAGGCGGGAATAGTGGCGAGCACCGCCAGCATGGTCATAAAGATCCGACGCAAAATCATGGTCTTTTCGGGTTGCAAACGCAAAGCCCTCTGCATTTTGGACGATTTGCGTCCGGGAGAGTTTCAGAAACCAGTAAGGAGAGGGGCGGAACACTCAAAAAAGAGTGGTGCCGGGGGCGGGACTCGAACCCGCACGACCTTATGAGCCAGCGGTTTTTGAGACCGCCGCGTCTACCATTCCGCCACCCCGGCGTGACGCTCATGATACACCGTGAGGCCGATTAGGAGAGCGGTTGGACCCGCGCCTGCGGCAACAGGGCGTCGAAATCGGCCCGCTGGCCGATATCCGAACCCGAGGTCATCGCGGTCGCCGCCCCCGCCGCTAGCCCGTAGCGGAGAGCTTCAGATTCGGAGAGTCCCGAGGTGAGGGCGGTCAGGACTCCGGCCACCATGCTGTCCCCGCTGCCAATGGTGCTGCGAGCTTCCACGGGGATGGGCAAGCCGTGCCAAGTGCCACGTGGCGAGGTCATCACGGCCCCGTCCGCACCTAAGCTAATCACCACGAACCCCAGGTCACTGCCTTGGGCCACCAGTCGCTGGTGTAGCTCTTGGGCCGCCGCCGCTACATCGCGGATCTCCGGCAGCGAGCGGCCCAGCAGGCGCTCAGCCTCGCTTCGGTTGGGCTTGATGAAATCTAGGCACTCGCCCATGGCATGTTGCATCACCTCGCCATCGGCGTCCACCATCACGCGGCAACCCGCCTCATGGGCGCACCGGGCGAGATCGGCAATGACGTTGCGAGGGAGGGAAGGCGGCACCGACCCCGCAAACACCACCCACTCTCCTGCTTCCGCTTGCGCGGTGAGTTCCGCCCGCAGGGCTTCAAACTCCGCCGGCAAAATCGACGGGCCGGGTTCATTCAGCGTGGTGGGCGGGCCATCCCCGCTCTCGATGCTCACATTGGTGCGGGTGGGCGCGGCAATGTTGGTGCAGCGCTCCGGCACGCCTTCCTGCGCCAGGCGCAGGCGCACGTAATCGCCCGCTTCGCCGCCCAGGAACCCCAGCGCCACCGTTTTCGCGCCCAAGCGGGTGGCCACGCGGCTCAGGTTCAGGCCTTTGCCCCCGGCGTCAATTTCGGTTTGGGTCACGCGATTGGTGTCGTGCACCCGCAGCCCCGCCACAAACAGGGTGCGATCCACGCACGGATTGAGCGTGACCGTGACGATCATACGGTCATGGCTTCGACCAGCAACAGCCGGTCGGGGTCAATGTGGCGCTGGGTGCTCAGCACGTAGCTCAGCGGATTGGCCACCAGCTTGTCGCCGTAGACCCCCACCATCTCGCCGTGAAACCCGCTGATCAATCGGTTCGCCGCAAAGGCCCCCAGTCGCAAAGCCAAAACCCGATCGAAAGCGGTGGGCGAGCCGCCCCTTTGCATGTGCCCCAGCACCAAATAGCGCGTTTCGTAGCCCGTGTTCTTGCTCACAAAGTCGGCCACGTCGGCGGCGCGCGCGGCGCCCTCGGCCACCACAATGATGCTGCTGCGCTTGCCCTTGGCGCGCTGGCGCTTCAGTCGGTCGCAGATGTTGATGAGCGAGAATGGCACTTCGGGCACCAGCACGGCTTCTGCGCCACTCGCAAGGGCGACTTCCACGGCAATGAAGCCGTTGGCCCGCCCCATCACCTCGATCACAAATACGCGGTCGTGAGAATAGGCGGTGTCGCGGATCTTGTCGATCGCGTCGAGAGCGGTGTTGTTGGCGGTGTCGAATCCAATGGAGTAATCCGTGCCCGCAATGTCGTTGTCAATCGAGCCCGGCACGCCCACCACCGGGAACTTGAATTCTTCGTAGAGCTTGCGCGCCCCGGTCAGGGAGCCGTCCCCGCCGATCACCACCAAACCTTCCAGGCCGAGTTCCTTCACGTTCTCCATGGCCTGTTCACGGCCGACTCGCTCGCGGAACTCGGGGCATCGCGCCGTGTGCAGTTGGGTGCCCCCTCGGTCAAGGATGCCGCTCACGGTGCCGGATTCCATCCACAGCCCTTCGCCGGAGATGACGCCTCGCCAGCCGTGTCGAAAACCGAATACGCCGACGCCCCGCCCCAGGGCCGCCCGCACCACGCCGCGCACGGCGGCATTCATGCCGGGGGCATCTCCCCCACTGGTGAGAACTCCAATGCTGTTCATGGCGGTGCTTGCTCGTTTATTCTACGGGTTCAGCCTGCACCGTTGCAGGGCTCAAATTGGTTGCCGTTGGGCAAAAAAAACGGGGTCGAGAGCATATAGTCACTCTCGACCCCGTCGGGTTTGGTGCCATGGGCACCGGGATCATGAGGGCTTAGTTAATGGATTGGCCCGTCGCGTACGTGGCGCTGCGTTGCACCCACGTCACAAAGGTGTCGTAGTTGTCGAGGACGTTGCGGGGCATCCGCACGTACTCGCGCATGGGTTCGGCATCCGGGTTAGCGCGCAGTTCGTCGGCTCCCAACTCCATGGCGGCGGATCGGTCTTCCGGTGATAACTTCAGGCCAATATCTTCTCCCACCAAGTAGGCAAACATCTTCTCGCCGCTGTAGATGGCCATCCCTTCGAACATTCGTCGGGCTCGGACGTCCATCCCTTCGGCGGCTTTCATCATTTGTTCATAACGTACCGGCCGATAGATCATTCTTTGAACCTTCCCCTAAACGGAGATTGAGCGTTTCCGCCCAACGCGGGCCGTTCCTCCCGCACCCCCAATGATACCCTTTCTGGGGCCCTGGCGTTGCATTTTGTGGGGGTAACTTGCCGCCATGGCCGCGCGCCGACTCATCCTCATCGATGGCTTCAGCCTCATGTTCCGGGCGTTTTACGGCACCGGCTTCATGAGCACGAGCGATGGGCGGCCCACCAATGCGCTGTTTGGGTTCACCGGGATGCTGCTCTCGCTGCTGACCGAGCACAAGCCGGATGCGCTGGTGGTGTGCCTCGACCCGCCGGGGAAGACCTTCCGCCACGCCGAGTACGCGGAATACAAAGGCACCCGCCGCGAAACCCCCAATGAGCTCAACCAGCAGCTGGAGTTCGTGCGCGAACTGGTGCGCGCCTTCCATCTTCCGGTGATGGAGATGCCCGGCTACGAAGCCGACGACGTGGTGGGAACCCTGAGCTATCTGGGCGAAACCAACGGCTACGACACCATCATCGTCACCGGCGACCTCGACAACTTGCAACTGGTGGACCACGCGGTGACCGTGATGACGACCCGGCGCGGGGTGAGCGACGTAGTGATGTACGACCCTGAAGCGGTGCGTGAACGCTACGGCTTCGGCCCCGAAGCCATCCCCGATTACAAGGCCCTGGTGGGCGACACCAGCGACAACATCCCGGGCGTGCCGGGCATTGGGGAGAAGTCGGCTTCGGCTCTGCTGCAGCAGTTCGCGACCATCGAAGACCTGCTGGAACGCATGGACGAGGTGCCCGAGAAGTTCCGCAAGAAGATCGTGGGCAACGAAGAGCAAATGCGCAAGAGCAAGTGGCTGGCCACGATCATCCGCGATGTGCCGCTGGAGTACGACTTCGCGCCCTACGCCCTCACCGCCGGGCAGATCAATGAAGCGGTGGCGATGATGCAGTCGCTGGAGTTCCGGCAGTTTTCGCGGAAGGTGCCGCAGGTGTTGGCCGCCTACGCCCAAGCCACTGACACCCCCGTGGTGGTGGCCGCCGTGGAGCGCGAGGCCATTGAGCCGACCGAAACCGCCCGCCCCCGCGACCTCGCCGCTTTGCAGAAGTTTGTGGGCGATGCGCCGTGGGCGTTGATGCCGCCGCGCGCCGCTGCTCAACCCGGGATGTTTGATGAAGAAGACGCCGGCGAAGGCACGGTGGCCGTCGGTACCCGCCTGGCTTACGCCCCTTGGTCCGTGGTGCGTGAGCTTCTGGCGCAAGATCCTTCCCGTGCTACCGGGCACGATGTCAAGCCGGTTTTCCACGGCCTGGACACCTGGACGGCCCCGGGATTCGACACCATGCTGGCCGCCTACGTTCTGCAGAGCGGGCGGACGAACTACGAACTGGATGACCTACTGGCGGGCTACTTGGACGGGGTGCGCCCGCCCAACCCGGACCACCGGGTGCTTTATCTCCACCCTCTGCGCGAGGTGATGGCCGCCCGCCTGGAGGCCGAGAAGCAGACGTCGGTGTACCACGACATCGAAGGGCCCCTGGTGCCGATCCTGGCCGACATGGAGGACTGGGGGATTCGGCTGGACCCCGATTACCTGCGCGAATACAGTGCGCGGCTGGGCGAAGAGGTGGTCGAGATTCAGCGCCGCGCGTGGGAGATTGCGGGCGAGGAGTTCAACCTGGGTTCACCCAAGCAGATCGGGGAAGTGCTGTTTGAGCGCATGCAACTGCCTGGGGGCAAGCCCACCAAGACGGGCTGGGCGACCGGGGTCGAAGTGCTGGCTGATCTCGCCATCGAGCACCCCATCGCCGCCGAGATCCTGCACTACCGCGAACTCACCAAGCTACGTGGCACCTACGCCGATGCGCTCCCCCGGCTGGTGGCCGACGACCAGCGGCTGCACACCAAGTTCAACCAGACCGTGGCCGCCACGGGCCGCCTGAGCAGCAACGAACCCAACCTGCAGAACATCCCCATCCGTACGGAGTTGGGGCGGCAGATTCGGCGGGCGTTCATCCCGGCCGCCGGGTTCGAACTGGCCAGCTTCGACTACAGCCAGATCGAGCTCCGCATCTTGGCGCACATGTGCGAAGACGAAGCCTTGACGCAGGCCTTCCGCGACCACGTGGACGTCCACTCGGTCACCGCCGGGCTGATGTTCGGGATGGAAACCGAGGCCGTGAGCAAGGAGCAGCGCCGCCTGGCCAAGATGCTGAACTACGCGGTGCTGTACGGGGTGACCGAATACGGCCTGGCCCAGCAACTCGGCACGGGGTTCGGGGTCAGCGAAGCCAAGGCCCTGATCAAGCAGTACAACGAACGATTCCCGCGCGTGAAGGCCTTCACCGAAATCGTGGTGGAAGACGCCCGCAGCCGGGGCTTCACGGTGACCATGACCGGCCGCCGCCGCTACTTCTCGGATATCCACGCGGGCAACCGCACGGCCCGGCAGTACGCCGAGCGCCAGGCCATGAACGCCCCCATCCAGGGCACCGCCGCCGACATGATCAAGCTGGCCATGCTGCGCATGCCGAAGCTGCTGGAGGGCACCGGCATCCGCATGCTGCTGCAGGTGCACGACGAACTGGTGTTCGAGGTTCCGCAAGGGCAGCACGCCCCGCTGGAACCCATCCGCGAGGCCATGGAGCAGGCGTTGCCGCTCAATGTTCCGGTGGAAGTGGACGCCAAGATCGGCCCGAACTGGCTGGACATGACCCCCATCGCCCGCCCGAACTAACCCCAAGCCAGCCACCATGGGAGTCATCCAGCGCGAGTTTGAATCGGACCGACGAGACATCGAATCGTGGGTCATGCTCCCGCTCGCCGGGCTGTACGCCCTCGGCTGGATGAGCTATGAGCTGATGTATAAGCTCGGGATCAAGCGGCCCCAGCAGCCGCACTCACCCATCGTGTGCATCGGCAACTTGCGCGTCGGCGGCAGTGGCAAATCGCCGGTGGTCATCCACGTCGCGCAGGTGTTGCAGGGGCAGGGGCGCGAGGTCGTCATTGGGTGCAACGGGTACCGCAGTCCGCGTCAAGAGGGGGCGAGCTTGGCCCCGGCCGGGCCGCTCGACCCGAAGGAATGGGGCGATGAACCCGCCATGATCCGCGAGGCTTTGCCCGATGTGCCGCTGGTGGTGGGGCGCAAGCGCGTGGATGCTGCGGCGCTAGTAGCGGCTCATCACCCCGGTGCGGTGCTTTTAATGGATGATGGGTTCCAACATTTGCCGCTGCGCAAGGATGTGAGCATTGTTCTGGACCCGGAGCGGCCGGTGAACTCGTTCTGCCTACCCGCCGGGCCGTACCGTGAGCCTCGCGGGGCGGGGCGACGCAAAGCCGACTTGCTATTGCCGAACGACCAATTCTCAGTGCAGCCTTTCATTCGGGACATCCACTGGACGCAATCGCCGGTGCCCGCGCCCGCGCGGGTGGCCACCCTCACCGCCATCGCTTATCCGCACCGCATGGTGATGACGGCCGAGCATTTGGGTTATGACGTAGTGAGTGGCGTGGCCCGCCCCGATCACGACCCACTCGATGATCCGCAGCTCCTCAGCCGCATCCCGGCGGACCTGCCCATTCTCACCACGGCGAAGGACTGGGTCAAGATTCGGCAACGGCCCGACGTAGAATCGAGAGCTTGGGGAATCCTGCAGTACGGCGTCACGATCGAGCCGGCGGCGGAATTCGCCGAGTGGCTGGGCGCGCGCATCGCCGCGAAGTAGTTCTATGAGTCAACGTCGGAAGGCCCTGGTCGGCAAAGCGGGGGAGTGGCTGCTCCGCACGCTCCGGCGTCGGCTGTTGGGTCGCCCGGATGAGGTGATCGAGGCCACGGGGCGACGGTGGGGCCGCATTCTTCAGCGGGTAGGGCGACGCACCGAAGTCGCGGACCGCAACCTGGCGATGGTGTTCCCCGAGTGGTCGGCGGAAGACCGGGCAAGAGTGATCCGCGAGGTTTACGAACACTTCGGTACCGTAAGCGCGGATTTCTTAGCCTATGCCGAGCGGCCTTTGCCCGAACTGGAGAGCAAGATCACCGTGGTGGGGCGCGAGCACCTGGAAGCCGCCCTGGCCGAAGGGCGCGGCGTGTTGCTGGCCACCGGCCACTTGGGACACTGGGAACGCATGGCCGCGTGGCTGTCGCGGTCGGGTTACCCCCTCAACGTGGTCATCCGTTCCGCCGACACCGGCGGCGTGGACCGCATCATCAACGATCTTCGGCGGGCGTCTGGCACCACCATCATTCCGCGCGGCGAGGCCACCCGCCCGATCCTCGATGCCCTGAAATCGAACCAAATCGTCGGCATCCTCAGCGACCAGAATGACTCCAGCGCGTTCGTGCCGTTTTTCGGCCACCCCGCGGGGACGAACCTCGGGCTGGGCGTGATTCACGAACGCACCCGCGCCCCCATCCTGCCCGCTGTGTGTTGGCGCACGGGCGTGGGGCAGTATGAAATTCACTTCTTTACGCCCCTCATGGTCACCCCCGAAGGCGAGAAGGGCGTGGCGACGATGCAGGCGGTGCACGCTTGGCTAGAAGAGCAGATCCGCACCCGCCCTGCGCAGTGGCTGTGGATTCATGACCGGTGGCGGGCCGCCCGCCGCAAGGGGCTGCTGTGAGCGCGCCCCGCATCCTCATTGTGCGGTTCGCCGCCATTGGCGACTGCGTGATGGCCGCATGGGCGGTAACAGCTTTGCGCCGCCAGTTCCCCGAGGCGTTCATCGGCTGGGCGGTGCAACGCGAGCCGGTGCCGGTGCTGGCCGTGCCGGACCTGGTGAACGAGGTGGTGGTCTTTGACCGTCGGCGCTGGAAGAACATGAGCGGCCCGGCGGCTTTCCGGGAGCAGTGGGCGCAGTGGATGCGCCTGCGGCAACTCAATTTTGATGTCGGGTTTGACTTTCAGGGGCACAGTAAGACGGCTTTGGCCCTGCGGCTTTCTGGGGCGAAGCGGCGCATCAGCACCCGCGCCACCGACGCCTTGGCGCGAACCCTGAACCCTCCGGCCGCCCTCGCCGGGGACGTGACGCACGAAGTGGACCGAGCGATGGCAGCTGCCCGCCTGATCTCTCCTCTGGAAACCCCCGAGCGCCCGATCATGCCCAACTTGGAGGCCGAAGTGGCAGCGTTTCGGGCTGAGTTTCCGGGCCGACTGATTACGATCCAGACCGGGGCCACGGAAGCGGTCAAGCGGTACGCCCCCGAGAAGTGGGCGGAAGTGGCGGCCGGGTTGGTCGCACCTGGAACCCAAATCGTCGCCGTCGGAGGCCCAGGCGACCCTGAAATCCCTCACGACCAGGTGATCAACCGCGTCGGGGCGTACGATCTGCGCACCTCTATGGCGCTGGTGGCCGCCAGCCACCTCCACGTGGCCGCCGATACGGGCACCGGGCACATGGCCGCCGCCTACGGCGTGCCGGTGGTGAGCGTATTTAGCAAGAATCGCCCCGAGCGATTCCGCCCCTACACCAAGCAGGGCCGCATCATCCACGGCGGGATGCGGGCGGATGATTCCGACCCGGCGGACGTGATCCGGGCAGCCCAAGAGCTGCTGGAGGAATCGTGCGCATCCTCATCGTAAGGTTGAGCGCCCTGGGGGACGTGTGCTGCACCCTGCCGGTGGCCTGTGCGCTGAAGGACGAAGGGATCGCCACCGAAATCGTGTGGATCGCGGACAAGCGGTTCGCTGCCCTGGCGAAGCAGTGCGACGCCATTGACGAAGTCATCACCCTCGAGAAATCCCAGCTCAAAAAGCGGGCCTGGGTGAAGGAGTTAGGCGAATTCGACGTGGCCCTGGATATGCAGGGGCTGCTCAAATCCGGTTTGCTGGTGGGAGCGGCCCGCGCCAAGCGCCGCTTGGGGTTCCACTGGCAGCGGGAAGGGGCGCGGCTGTTCTCTAGCCCCGTGATGCCCGACCCCAGCAGCCTGCATGTGGTGGACCAGTACGTGGACGTGGCGCGAGCCTTGGGCTGCCAGACGCACCGCGCCCGCTTTGGCCTCGCCCCTGCGCCGGATGAACAGGCCAGCGTGGCCGCCAAGCTGGCCGAGCGAGGCGTGAATGGCCCCGGCTATGCCCTGATCAACGCCGGGGCAGGCTGGGCCAGCAAACGCTGGTCACCGGCCAAGAACGCTCTCCTCGCCGCCGCGCTGATGGAGCGGGGTCGCTCGGTGGTGTTCCTGGGAGCCCCCGGGGATCGCCCGATTTTCGAAGAAGTCCAAAGCCACTGCTCGACCCCGCCCGTAGACATGGTGGGCCACACCAGCGTGGCCGAGCTCACCGCCCTCATTCACGGATGCGCCGTCCACATCGGCGGGGATACCGGCAGCACCCACATTGCCGCCGCCCTGGGCCGCCCCTGCGTGGGCATTTACAAGGTGAACGACCCGCGCCGGACGTGTCCGTACGGGCAGTTCATCCACACCCTTGAGGGTGACCCCGATCCCAACGACGTGCTTAAGGTTGCGGAGCGGGCGTTGGCGGGTTAGGCACGGTACCCGCGCGTTCATCCGTCTTGGGGCTGAACATCGGGTTCGTAAAGCGTCCGGGCTCACCCAGGGGTTTGCGCGTTTGGGTTGCGAAGTTGATCGTGAACAACCGTCCCCGGCCTTGGTCATCCTTGCCGACGTAGACGATCATCTTGCCGTTGGGGTGCCACGCGGGCATCTCGGCCGGGCCGGGCACGATGGGCTGCGCCTTCTGCACGCCACCTTCTTCGGGCGGGAAGATGATGAGCGCATCACTCTTGAACTGACCCTCCTTCAGCGTCCCGGCAGATCCAATGATCGCGGTGCCGTCGGGTGCGAAGGCGGGGTGGCGCAGCACCTGGTCGTTGCTGGCCGAGAACGCCACCGTCATGTTCGGCGGGGCATTCTCGGCGCTCGGGCGAGCGATGAAGAGCACGTTATTGAACGGAACGGTGAGTTCGCCGTCCTTCTTGAATTGTTCAGGAATGCGCGGATCGTTCGGGTCCGACCACTTGAAGCCCTCAATCGCAATCGCGGCGACCCCGTTGGGCAGCACGTCGAGGTCAATGCGGTCGCCAGCGGCAAGCTGCACTGGCATATACGGGTTGCCCGTCTGGTCCACCCCCAATTGGTTATAAATCAACATGAAGCCACCCTCCTCCCGGCGCATCACGGCGTAGAGCGCTTGGTCGCTCCCCGCCCAATAGGCGGAACTGAAGGACGTGCCCAGCGTGGCGTAAATGCCACTCATCGCCCCGCTCATGCCGCTCGCACCTTCTTCTTGCGCGCCGCCCCGGCTCATGCTCGGCGGCGGGAGGATCTGCGTGAGCTTTTGCGTGCGTTGGTCAATCCGGTGCACCAGGCCGCTGACGATGACAATCCCTCCGTCATTCTGCAGGGCATCGCCCGATTGCGGGTACCACAGGCCGGCGGCGTTGCGGGTGCCCCGGGGCATGCGCAATTCGGCGTCTTGGGAGTCGGGTTGCCAGCGATAAACGCCAAAGCTGCCGCCTTCGCGGTTGCTAATCAGCATCACCTTGTTGCCGTCGGGGCGCCAGGTGGCCTCGATATCATCCTCTTGGTCCGCCGAACCGGAAAGCGTCGTTTTGGCTCCGTCCGGGTTGAAAACCACAGTGCGGTAGCCCTCGTCGGTGTCCTCCACCGCCAGCACCCAGCCTTCGCTATCTACCGTGCCCACGTCGCCCGGGTCCTTGGCGTAGTTGCGGAACATGGACCATCCCACAAAAATGGCGATGATGGCCACGGCCCCGATGATCAACCGACGAAGATTTTGTTTGTGCATGATGGTTCTGTTGTGAAGTTAAGAAAATGGTGCCCGGTCGTTAGGGGGCGGATTGGTCTCGAGCTGAACCGCATAGCGGCCCTGCCCCGGAAGATATCCCTCGGGCGCCAATTCTCGGTACATGAAGGTGCGATACCACCAGAAGCCGACGCCGATAAGGACGAGGCAAATCACCCAATAAAAGCACCCATGAAAGCGTTCTCTGCACATGTTGGTTCATATCAGTTACGGGGTGGGTGCCCATTGGTTGCCAGGCTGAATACGGGCGCCGTTGGCAAAATCGGTGCCGCGCATCGCTTTCTTACCCTCTGGCTGGACTTGGCGGAGTACCAAGGCGCCGCCCGGTAAGGCGATGACGAACTCGGGGCGGGTGCCCACCACGGTTCCGGCGGGAGAAGTGGAGGCTACGGGTCGCACGTCGCGCAGCTTCAGTCGACCCCAACGGGTTTGGATCCACGCCCCGGGCACCGGGGTCATGGCGCGGTAGCGGCGATAAGCCAGATCGAAGGGTTCATCCGCCGGGATTTCCGCATCGCTCGGCAAGATCTTGGGGGCCATGGTGGCGGCGGCGTGGTCCTGCGGCGTGGCGACGTACTGACCACTGCCCAAGGTTGCGAGGTGCGCGGCCAACAGTTGCCCGCCCATGTCGGCAAGGCGGTCATAGAGCTCGCCCGCCGTCTCGTCGGGCGAGATGGCGCACGTCTCCATCGCGATGATGTCGCCGGTGTCCATCCCCGCGTCCATACGCATCAAAGTAACACCAGAAAACCGATCTCCGTTCCAAATGGCATGCTGCACCGGCGCAGCGCCCCGGTAGGCCGGGAGCAGGGACCCGTGGATATTGATGCACCCGTGCCGGGGGACGTCGAGCAGAGCTTGCGGGAGAATTTGCCCGTAGGCGGCCACCACAAAGAGATCGGCATCGAGTTCCTTGAGTCGCTCAATCACCTCGGGACGGCGGCAACGTTCGGGCGTCTCGACGGGCAAGCCTAACTCGAGCGCGCGCGCTTTGACCGGGGTCATCACGGTTTTGAGTCCGCGCCCGGTGGGGCGATCCGGCTGCGCGATGACCAATGACGTCACGGACGCCACGGCCTCAAGCGAGGGAATGGCGAACGGAGCCGTCCCGAAGAAAACGATCCTCATTCGTCGTCCATTTCGGAGGGCGGCGTTTCCCAGTGCAGCGTGGCGGGGTCGGCCTTGTCAATAAAGAGGATCCCGTCCAAGTGATCCACTTCGTGCTGGGCGATGCGGGCGGCCAGTCCTTCCATCTCAAACTCCACCTCACGCCCGCGCTTGTCCAGCCCTTTAATCACGATGGATTCCGCTCGCTCCACGTCGCCGTAGAGGCCGGGCAAGCTGAGGCAGCCTTCCTGGGCAATCACGGTCTCCTCCGAGAACTCGGTGATCTCCGGGTTGATGAGCACGATCGGGCGGTCATCGGGGCTAATCACCACGATCCGCTCGCGGATGCCCACCTGGGGGGCAGCGAGGCCAATGCCATTGGCTTCGCGCATCATGCGCACCATGTTTTCGCCAATGTTCTTGATTCGGGTGTTGACTCGGGCCACCGACGGGCACTTTTCACGAAGGATCGGGCTCGGGATCTTCGTAATCGGTCGCTTATCGCTGACCTCATAGAGGTAACGGAATTCAGCCGGGACAACGATATCCATAGGTTCATTATGACGGGCCGGAGGTCAGCCCTTCTGGCCCCTTTTGCTGGCCCAAAGGGCCTATCTCCATTTCCTGGCTGTTAAAGTGCGATGCCGGCGACCGTAGGAACGCTCCATGCCCTTTTTGCCTATTGCTCCCGTCGCCCCGGTGAATGACTTGCAACTGCGCGAACCGTTGCCGGCCGTGGTTGTCAGTAGTCCCCCCACGATTGACGGGGAAATCGGGGAAGGTGAATGGCAAGAATCAGCCCGCCGCGAAGGCTTCTATGACCGTGACACCGGCCTGCTCAGCGACGAGCGCGCCGAGTTTTGGCTGTGCTACGACGGCAAGAACATTTACTTCGCCGGACGGGTTTACACCGATCCTAAGAAGCTAGTGGCGGAAGAGTATCGGCAGAATGTCAGCCTCGGCGGGAATGACCAAATGCGTTTGTCGCTCGACCTCTTGGGGCAGGGGACGGGGGGAGACGAATTTGGGATCAACCCGCGGGGGGCCACCGAAATCGAGCTGAACGGAGGGCGCGCGGCCAAGACGGAATGGGTCGGCGAATTTGAAGCCCAGGCGAAGCGGACTGAAACCGGCTGGCAGTTTGAAGCCCGCATCCCTTGGCAGATCGTTTCCCCGGCCCCGGCGGGCCTTCGCGACGCCCGGTTCGACGTGGAATGGTTCCGCAGCAACAAGTCGAATACGTACTCCTACGCCTACACGCGTGATGACCGCACGCGCAACCCACAGTGGGCCGGCGTGAACGTGCCCAAGATTGAAGGCAACGACCAGTTCTTGCTGCTGCCCTACGCCTTTGTGGGGGTGCGCGAAGATGAGAAGTTCGAGAGCCAGGTTGGCCTGGACTTCAAGCGCCAGTTGCCCGGGGGGCTTAGCCTTGTTGGCACCATCAACCCCGATGATGTGAACATCGAGAACGACATCTTGTCGCTCGATTTCAGCTACTTTGAGCGGTTGGCGGGTGAAACGCGGCCGTTTTTCCAGGAAGGTCAGAACTATTTCCGCACCGGATTCGAGGCTCAACTCTTTGCCAGCCAACGGACTAGCAACATAGACACCGGCATCAAGATCTACGGGGACGTGGATGCGACCACCCGGATGGGTGCCTTGGCCGTGACGGACTTTGGTGACCAGGTTGCTAGCGTGTTCTCGCTCAGTCGTCGCTGGAGTCCGCAGCTCGTGACGAGTCTCGCGTACGTGCGCAACGATCAAACCGGACGTTACAATGAAGCGGGCCAACTGAACTCGAGCTACACCCTCGGGGACACGACGTATTACCTGCTCACGCAGTTCACCGACGACGAGCAACAGCGAAGCGGAAGCCGCATCTCCTCCGGGGTTATCATGGATACGGCGAAGTGGTACGCCGACTTGGAATACACCGAAGTCACGCCGAACTTCTTCCCGCGCATTGGCTTTGCGCCGGAGCGGGATTTTCGGCGAGTGGGGCTGTTTACCCGCTACGGCGAGCAGCTGACGATCCCGGGCGTGCTTGAGTGGGGAGTTGGCTTGAACCTCTCCTCGTCCCATCGCTTCAACGGCGCCTTCTACCGCGATGACGTGGGGGCAAGTGCCGACTTCAGCCTGCTGAACGGACTTGGATTTAGCCTGGGTTACAGCGCCGGCCGCTTCGAGCAGTTCCACGATCGCAGCTTCAGCATCGGGGCGACTTACCCCTACAACGATCCTTACCGCCTGGTGCGGGCCGAGATTGCCTGGTCTCGTTTCCAGGACCGCGAGCGCCGCGACTTGGAGCTTGGCCTGCAGTACCGCGTCACCCCGTTCACGCAGCTGTCCCTCAGCAACGAGTTCGTGGAATTTGATGGCGATGCGGAAACGCAGATGGTGCTGGTGGCCACGCACGACCTGGGCAAATTTGAAGGCGTGTCCTTCCGCTTGGTACGCCGCAACGACGACTACAACTGGAATGCGTCGTACCGTCTGAGCGGACGCCGGGGCACGGAGATGTTCCTGATCGTGGGCGACCCGAACAGCCGCACCTTCACTAACCGGTTGGCCTTCAAGCTCGTCACGCCGATGACGTTGGGCTTCTAACGACTCTCAGCAGACACGAAAAACCCCCGGCGGCCATTCTCGGCTACCGGGGGTTCTTGATGTCAATTCAGCGGCTTAGCCGGCGACTTCGCTTTCAATGCCGCGTCGCACGACGAGGAACTTCATGCGGCCGGGCTTGAACTGCTCGCGCAGGGCCTCAATCGCCTTGTCCACGTAGATCGTGCCACCGCAGTAGAACAGGTCCACGGCCGCGTAGCGGTGCTCGGGCCACGTGTGGATGGTGTAGTGCGATTCTTGGATGATAACCGCGCCGGAAACACCCCACGGCTCGAACTCGTGGAACGATTCGTCCACCACGGTCGCTTCGCTCACAATCGCGGCGTCGCGCATGGCCTTGCCAACGGTCGAGACCTTCTCCAGCGACGTTTGGTCGCAATCGAAAAGCTCGATCAGCAAGTGGGAGCCCAGCGAGGGTTGCTCGCTCGAACCCAGCGGCAAGCCGGACTGATCCTTGAGCAACCAGGCTTCAAAGCTGTCGGCGTTTTCGCTGTGAATCAGCTGCCAGCCGGCATCATTGGGGATGGACGGCGGGTCGGCCACGGCTTGCTTAGGCTCGCTGCGGCGGAATCGGTCGGCGATGCGTGAAAACCACGAACCGCGGGCGCTGTGCGCCATCGGAACAACTGCGGCCAGCGCGGCCGCGCTCATCAGGATTTGCGTATAGGTAGCCAATCAAGTTTCCTTCGGCCACTTGCGTGACCGTGAAGTCAGTTCCGGAGGTGAACCCGGAGAAACCCGACAGAACGACACACGAATCGGACAGCAGGCCGTCGTCCACCCGATAGGCCTACGGGATGTCGCCTTGAGAGCCGTCCCGCATCCTATTCCCCTCACTTTCGAGGAGACGTCCAATTCGCTTAGGCGCCTTTGACTACCGGCAAGCCGAAGTTTGCGGCGCAGGAACGCATGATACCAAACTCAATCTAGGCTTGAGTCCGATTCCGTGCGTTCCTTTGCAGTAAGGCGCAATTTAGGGGCCAATCGTTTCGCGGATTGGGCCCGTCGGCGCAAATGAGGGGTCAACTTCTTCTTTGACAACCTCGCCATCCGTGATGTGGATCACCCGGTTGGCGTGGGCCAGCATCGAGGGGTCGTGGGTCACGATTACCAGGGCCCCCTCGCCTCGGTGCCGCACCAACAGGTCCACTACGGCCAGGCCATTGGTGTGGTCCAGCGAGGCGGTGGGTTCGTCCGCGAAGATGATGGAGCGGCCCCCCAGGAGGGCGCGGGCCACGCACACGCGCTGGCGTTCCCCGCCGGAGAGCTCGTGCGGCAAGCGGTGCGATTTGTGCCCGATGCCGAGGTCCAGCAGCAGTTCCTGCGCCTTCTCGCGGGTGCCCACCCCCGGCGAGCCGACCAACACGTTCTCCAGCGCGCTGAGGTAGCCGATGAGATAGGGGTACTGGAACACGATCCCGAAGTCCACCAGCCGCAGGCGGGCGCGCTCGGGTTCGCTCATCTCGGAGATGCGCTGGTCTTTGTAAAGCACTTCCCCAGAGGTCGGGCTCTTCAGCCCGCTCATCATGTAGAGCAGAGAGGACTTGCCGCTCCCACTGGGGCCGAGAATCCCCAGGAACTCGCCCGGGCGCACCGTCAGGTTGATGTGCCGGCAGGCGTAAAGGTCCTTGCCCTGGTCTTTGTAGACCAACGAGGCTTGGCGGAGCTCAATCATGCCAGTCGTCGCTCCACCACGCTCACGGGGTCAAAGGTACGGAATCGGCTCCAGATGGCCCCGACGGCCGCGAGGAAGATCATCACCGGCACCGGGATGGTGTAGAGCAAGGCCGATCGGTCCCACACATCCAGCGCAAAGGCGTTGGGGTCCATGAGGCGGGCCTTCACCAGCTGCAGCATGCCTTGCGCCGCCGCCACACCGAGAATCCACCCCACCAGCACCACGGCGATGCTTTCGCCCAGCACCCGCCGGATGAGGTCGCGGCGGGTGTAACCGAGGGCCTGAAGCAAGCCGAATTCTTGGATGCGCTGCGACTGGTAGATGTTGATCAGCATCGCCATCATCAGCGTGATCACCGCCACCAGGGTGAAGATCACCACGTTCAGGATTTGGTAGAGGATACGGAACATGCCGTTCGTTTCCTCTTCCAGCAAGAAGTAGGCGAACACCCGCAGGTTGGCCCCCCGGTACTTCTCATGAATCCAGCGGTCTAGCTTGTCTTGATCGGCCGGGTTCTTGGCGAAGACGAGTGCGCTGTCGTAGGGCGGGAAGTGGTACTTCTCGTGGTACTCGTACGGCATCATCATCGTCCAGTAATCGGTCTGGGCGATACCGACGATCTTCACTGGAAACATCGAGTACGCGTCCGCGTTGTCGGGCTTGAGGAGCGGATCGCCGAGCTTGAGCTTGAGGTTGCGCGCCACGGGTTCGCTAATCAGGGCCTCCGCCTCGCCTGCCTTCGGGTAGCGGCCTTCAATCTTCGTGATGTTAAGGCGCTTGGCGTAGCGGCGCATGTCGTCCTGCCGCATGGCCAGCACCACAAACGGCCACCCGCCCACGATGGACTTCACTTGCGCCTGCGAGCCCCGGATCACGAGAATGGGCTCAATCGGCACGGGGGAGCCGTCTCGTATCTCCTTCCGAATGTTGTGGTCCACGCTGGCGTTGCTGCGCGGCACCAGGCCGGTGTAGTTCTTGCTGTGCTTGTAGATCGTGCGGATGCTGTACGGAATGGAGTTCATCAGCGCGACGATCCCGACGATCAGCAGCACCGCCAGCACGATCACACCAATGAGGGGCAACGACTTGCCCCCATTGCGCACGAGGTATGTGGAGAAGGTGAGAATGCGCTTCATGCGGTCCGTCTCCGGTAGCGCAAGAACACCTCGTTCTCTACGGGGCGGCAAGAAACGAGATCAAAGTTCATCAGGTGTCCGGAGGGCAGGGGTTCGCCGCCGGCGTAGGTGGGCAGGTCACGGCCCAAACGAACCTTGGGCGCGAGGGTCAGAAAGAGCTCATCCACCAAGTCTCGTCGTAAGAACTCGGCGTTGATTTCGCTTCCTCCTTCCACCAGCAAGTGCGTCACCTTCTTATGGATGCGAAGTTCACGAAGGAATGTTTCCCAGTCCACCTCCGATTGGCCTACGGGCCAGAGCGGGAGGCCTGGGGTGGCCCCGGCCACGGCATCTTGCGGAAGCACGACCCAGGCTTCCCCGGTGGAACACTGAAAGAATGAGGCGTTTGGGTCCAGGCGCCCGGTGCGGCTGGCTGCGAGGCGCAGAACTCCTGCCGGCCAATTGATGACCGGTGTGGCGCGCACCGTCTCCGCTCCGATGAGGATGGCCTGGGCGTGCCGCTCCAGGTCGTGCATCGTTGCGTGGTCTCGGCGGCTCCCCAGTTGGGTCACCGGCTCGTGGCGTTCTCCCGAAATGGTTTTCCCGTCAATCGTGCTCACCATGTTGATGAACACGTACGGGCGCTCCGGCGGGGCCGCCGGGAACTCCAAGTCGGGGTAGACGGTCACCAGGGTTTAGGCTCTCAGGTGTTCGCGCATCGCCTTGGCCAGCACGCGGTACGGATTTTCGGCGTAGCGCTCCTCGCCAATCCAGAACGTCGGCACGTTCCAGACCCCCTTTTCGTGAGCTTCATCATCAAAGGGGATGATGAGCGAGGCGTAGCGTCGATCTTCCAGCGCTTCATTCATGGCGATGCGATCCAGGGCACAGGCTTCCGCCAGGTTCAGCACCACCTCGCGCTGCCCAATATCTTGGCCTTCCGCCCAGTAGGCGTGGTAGACGGCATCCAGCAAGGGGTTGATGTCGCCGTGGGCTTTGGCGAACTCCAAGGCCGCCAGGGCGTCGTGCGAGCGAATGGGATAGGGGCGCGAAACCTTCGGCAACTCCATGTTCTCGGCGGCCAGCATCAGCTGGAAGCGGCTAGGAGTTTTCGGCTTGTTCGCCGGGGGTGGCGGCGGGGGCGGCGTGCCATCGTCAAACGGCATCGGCTCGGGATACAACTCGTAGCCGATCCAATCGAAGGAAACCCCAAACTCCTGCTCCAATCGCCGGGCCTGGGCATGGCCAACGTAGCACCACGGGCACACGATGTCGTGCGCCACTGGAATCACAACGCTCATGTTGTGATTCTAACGTGGTGGAGGTGAGAGGCCTTAGGCGGCCCTCTCGGTGCTGGACTGAAGTTGGCCGCGCAGGTAGGCGAGAACTTCTTTCAGGTTGCGGCCATGATCCGGGGCCGTGGCCTGCGCCATGCGCACTGTCACAGGCGAGTTCGGACCGCCACGAAGCTGCGTCCAACCCTCAAAACGGGAGACCAAGCGGTCGGTGACCACGTCTACCGATGGGCCAGTGGCCGGCAGGATGACGCCAAAGCTCTCCTTACCGTAGCGGCACACGATGTCCAGGCCACGCACGTTGGTGCGCAGGAGCTCGGCGGCATCGCTCAGGATGTCTTCGACGCTGCCCGGGCCAAAGAAGCCCTGCACCCGGTCTAGGCCGTCGAACTGCACCACCACGACGCTCAAGACACTGCCGTAGCCGATGGCGCGGTGAATCTCTTCCGTCAAGCGGCGGCGGAAGTAGGCCTCGCTGTAGACGCCCGTGTGTTCGCAATAGGCTTCTTCGTCGCGGGTCTGGTCGGCGCGCAGGCGTCGGTCGTCCGATTCTTGCTTCATCAAGATGCGGCGCAGCTTGCTCAGCGACTGCCGCAGGATATGCGACACGTAGTTGCACGAGATGCCGAGGCGGTTGGCGATTTCGGTCTGGTTTAGCGACTCGAAGTGAAACAGAGTCAGGACTTCCTTTTCCAGGTCACGCAGCTCTTGCATGGCCGCTTCCAGGAGCAAACGGTCTTCCACGCTCAACTGGTCCGGGCAGAAATCGCCCGCATCCAACCGGTCGAGGTCGCTTTCGCCCTCTTCGTCCACCGACGGGGTGGCATCCAGCGAAGTCACCCGCAGGATATCGTTGGTTTGCAACACATCGCGCACGGTGTCCTCGGCAATGCCCAGTTGGTCGGCAATCTCGCGTTCCGTGGGCGGGCGCTTCAGGTCCGCTTGCAGGGCGGTGCTGGTGCGGTTCACTCGGGCTCGCAGCTCTTGCAGCCAGGCGGGCATACGGATCGTCTGTGAGCGGTCGCGGAGATAGTGCTTAATCTCGCCGGCCACCAAGTGCGTGGCGTAGGTGTTGAATCGCACCCCGGCGTTCGGATCGAATTTGGACAACGCATTGAGCAGGCCGATATAGCCCACTTGGATCAAGTCCTCCACCGGCTCCACCCCTCCAAACCGACGCGCGGTTCTCTCGACGAGGTGAGCATAGTGAACGATGATCAGATCCTTGAGGTCGGGCCGAGGGTTTTGGACGTACTCCAAAACCATCAGTTCCGCTTCACTCAACGCTTGACCGAGAATCTCCGACATTTTCCTTCCTTAGTGATTGCGGGGTGCCATCCGTGCGCCCCCAAGCAGATACATATCAATAGTCGGTGGGGGCAACTGCCTTGCCCCCTGGTAATTACTCCTGAACACTCTGAACTAACTTGAAGATCGGGGCCATCACGCTGATGGCGATAAAGCCCACCACCACGCCGAGGAAGATGATGAGCAAGGGCTCGATCATCGAGGTCAAACCCTTGACCGTTGAATCCACTTCGGCGTCGTAGAAGTCTCCGACTTTCACAAGCATCTCGCTCAGACGACCGGTTTCCTCCCCGACATCGATCATCTGAGTGACCATCAGAGGGAACAAACCGCATTCGGTGAGGGGCACGCACAGGCGGTTCCCTTCGCGAATACTGAGGCGCGTCTTGTCGATCGCTTCGATCAACACGGCGTTGCCCAGCGTTTCTCCCACAATTTCGAGGCCGCGCATCATCGGTACGCCACTGTTAATCAGCGTCCCGAACGTGCGGCAGAAGCGGGCGACGCTCATCTTGAGCGTGAGTTCACCCACTACCGGAATCTTGAGCTTGACCATGTCCAGGCGGTAGCGCCCTTCCGGGGTCTTGCCCCATAGCTTGAGGCCGAAGATCGTGCCGCCCACGAAGAGCAGGATCATCCACCAATAGGCTTGGCAGAAGTCGCCCAACTTAAAGAGGGCAGCCGTGACTGGCGGCATTTCGACGTCCATCCCTTCAAAAATGCCCTTAAAGCGGGGCAGCACGAAGCTGAACAGCGCGAAGAGCATGATCTGGCTGAAGATCAAAACGAGGACCGGATACATCATGGCCCCCTTGATCTTGGCGCGGACCTCGGATTCGTATTCGAGGAACGAAGACAGACGGTCGAGGATGATGTCCAGGATCCCGCCGAGTTCGGCGGCCCGGATCATGTTCACATAAAGTTTGTTGAACACGGCCGGGTGCTTGGCCATCGCTTCGTTGAGCGAAAGACCACCCTTCACGTCCTGAGTAACCGCGACAATACTCGGCTTAAGGATCGGATCCTTGGTTTGCTCGGCCAGGATTTCCAGGCATCGCAAAATCGGAATCCCCGCGTCGATCATCGTGGCGAACTGACGCGAGAAGATGACCAGGGCCTTCGCCTTCATCTTGCCAGCGACTCGCTTCTTGGCGACCTTCTTGGTCTCCCGAATATCGAGCACCTGCAGGCTCTGGTCCCGCAGTTTGCTTAAGACCAAGGCTTCGTTATCAGCCTCCATGAACGACTTGACTTGTCGTCCACTGGGATCAACTGCGGTATACGCAAAGTAGGGCATCCAAAGACCTCTTTCCGAATTGTCGGCACCCGGAGCCCGGAAACTATACGGGGGATCGAAGAAACCTCGCGAGAGACCCGGTTCCGGTGCAGGGTGTGCCTGAGAGCAGGGCCATAATGGGGCCATGTTGCTGGCCGGAAAGAAGGGCTTGGTCCTGAACGTCACCAATAAGAACAGCATCGGCTGGGCGGTGGCCGAGCGGGTCGCGGCTCTCGGCGCGGAAGTCGGCGTGGGTGCCCAAAACGAAAAGATGCTCGACAAGGTGAACGAGCTGATTGCGGGCAACGACCGCATGAAGTCGTTTGTGGTGGATTTCTCCGACGACGCCCAAATGGAAGCCCTGGCGCAAGCCGCGAAGGAAACCTTTGGCCACCTCGATTTTGTCGTGCACTCGGCCGCGTTTGCCAAGCGCGAAGACCTGGCCGGCCGGTTCGTGGACACTTCCCGGGACGGTTTTGCCATGGCCATGGATATCAGCTGCTACTCGCTGGTGGCGATGTGCAAGCACCTAGAGCCGATCCTAGCCGATGACGCCAGCATCGTGACCATGAGCTACCTGGGCAGCGTGCGCGCGGTAGGTAACTACAACGTGATGGGCGTGGCGAAGGCCGCCCTGGAAAGCGCGGTGCGCTACCTGGCTAACGACCTAGGCGAGCGTGGCATCCGGGTGAACACGGTCAGCCCTGGCCCGATCAACACGATCTCGGCGCGTGGTGTGCGCGGCCTGACCGACATGATCAAGGAAGTCCACGATGTGGCCCCGCTCAAGCGCGAGTTTGGGCAGGATGAAGTGGCGGGCACCACGGCGTACCTGGTCAGCGACCTCTCGAAGGGCGTTACCGGGCAGCTGATCTACGTGGACAGCGGCTACAACATCATGGGCATCTAAGCCACCGTGCGGGTTCTCACCGTTCCGAACTGGTCATTTGGGCGCGATCGGCGCTTGCTGGCTGACGTGCGCGAACTTCTGGAAGCGCGGCCGGTGACCGTCCACTTTGCCGATAGCGATGTGGACCACAACCGGACGGTGACGGCCTTTAGCGGCGAGCCGGAACAGGTGCGCGAGGCCCTGTTTGCCTTGGCCGACCGGATTCTGCCCGCGATTGATCTGCAGAGGCACCGGGGGGTGCACCCGCGTATCGGGGCGCTGGATGTGTGCCCGTTCGTGCCCTTGCGGTTACGCCCCTCGGCCAGTGACAGCACGGACTTGATTGTCTTTGTGCAAGACACGGCGCGGCAGCTAGCCGAGCGCTACGAGGTTCCCGTGTTCCTCTATGAACAGAGTGAGCGGGGGAAGCACGCAGCGGCCCTGCCCAAGTTGCGCAAGGGCGGCTTCGGGGGCCTTGTCGATCGCGATATCGAGCCTGATTTTGGACCGCACCGAGTCCACCCGCATTTAGGCGCGACGGTGATGGGCGTTCGCGACTTTCTCATCGCCTATAACGTGAACCTGCGCACCGAGACGGCCGACGTGGCCAAGACCATTGCTCGCTCGATTCGCGAACGCCGCGAGCAGGGGGACGAACGATTCACGGGGGTGAGGGCGCTGGGACTGATGCTTGCCGCCCAGGAGATGTCGCAAGTTAGCATGAATGTCACGCGGCCGGATGCGATCTCGCTTGACGCTCTGACGGAGTGGGTGGTGGATGTAGCTCGAATGCGCGGCGCGGAGTTTGCGTACACCGAGCTCATTGGGGTGATTCGAACTCGCGACTTGGAGCACGCCACGCATTTGCACCCGCGCCCAGAACAGATCGTGAAGTACGAGGAGGAGGACTAAATGGCAGAGTTTGCGTTCGATGTCGCGATTTTGGGCGGCGGGCAGCTCGCCCGGATGAGCGCCCAGGCCGCCCAGCGGTTGGGCTTGCGGGTGTGGATTCTGGACCCGGACGACCAAGCCCCCGCTCGCCAGATTTGTGCGGGGCTCTCGGCTCCGATCGAAAGTGAAGTGGGGTTGCGGGAAGCCTTCCGCGTGGCTAAAAACGTAACGCTGGAGAACGAATTCATCCCCGCCGAACTGATCCAGGCGGCGCTGGAGGCCAGTGGCCGGGACCCGCAGTGCCTCAAGCCCGGATGCCTCACCCTCGGCATCATCCAGGACAAGCTGCGCCAACGCGAAGCGTATCGCCAGGCGGGGGTGCCCTCGCCCCGAGCGGTGCCTGCCGCGCGCGCGGCGGAGCTTGGGTTTCCCTGCGTGCTGAAGGCGCGTTTTCGAGGCTACGACGGCAAGGGCACCCTGGTGGTGCAGAGCGAAGCCGAATACGAGGCGGCGCGTTCGCGCTGGGACCAAGACCCCTGGCTGGCGGAAGAATTCGTACCTTTCCGCCGAGAACTTGCCGTAATGGTGGCGCGCAGCAACCAGGAAATCCAGGTGTTTCCGACCATGGAAACCGTCCAAACCAACCACGTTTGTGACTTGGTTTATCCTGCCGACGTGGACGCCAGCGACATTGCCGTCGCCGCAGTAGAAGCCGTCGAGGGCTTTGGCATCTTCGGAGTGGAACTCTTTGAAACGTCTGACGGTCAATTGACTGTCAACGAAATGGCCCCCCGTCCCCACAACACGGGCCACTACACCCTGGATTGGGGCGGTGTGAGCCAGTTCGAGATGCACGTAAGGCTTTGTATGGGATGGAGTCTGCCGGAGACCATGGGCTTGCCGGTGGCCATGGCGAACCTGCTGGGGCAAGAAGGGGCGCAAGATGTGCACCGGGCCATTGGGGCCGCTTTTGCCGCCGATCCCGAAGTGAATTTGCACTGGTACGGGAAAATGGAGTCACGCCCGGGGCGAAAAATGGGACATATCAATGCCGTTGGCCCCGATGCGCAACGCCGCGCCGTGCGGGCGCGTGAAGCTTTCTACAAGGGGTGGTGCTCATGAGCATGGTTTCGATTCGCGTGGCTGAGTTTCCGACGGACGCCGCCATCGTGCGCCGCTTGCTCGGCGCTTACACGGCTGAGATCGGTATGGACCCCACGATGATTGGGGTGACCGAAGAACTGGCCTGCCTGCCGGGGCCCTATTCCGGTCCGCACGGGTTCGTTTTGCTTGCCGAAGCCGAGGGCAACGTGGTGGGCTGCGTGGCCATTCGCCCGTTGGAAGACGGGGAGGCCGAGCTGAAGCGGCTGTATGTCGCTCCGGAGGTTCGCGGGCGGCAAGTGGGCCGGGCGCTGGTGATGGAAGCCCTGCACACGGCGCGGTCGGCGGGGATTCAGAAGCTGTTCCTCGATACCTTGGCGACGATGGACCGGGCGATTGCGGTGTATCAGCGCGTGGGCTTCCGCCCCTGTCCTGCCCCCCGAAAAGTCCCGTACGAGGCCCAATTTTTTGCCATGGATTTCGGGGCTGTCCCAGCCAAGGCTAGTTCCAACGAGTAGAATGAAACTTCACGCATCCTGAAGCCGCGGCTCAGTAGGGTGCACCGGAGTTTCTCATGCTTTTGTTGAATGCCAGCGAACGGACCACCAATTCTTCCGCCGAAGCCAAGCGCCTGCGTAAGAGCGGCCTGATGCCGATGGCTCTGATCACTCCCGACAAGGAGACGCACATGATCCAGGCCAACACCCGCGACATCCGCGACCTGATGAAGAAGATTGAAGGCGTGCCGCTCTTCTCCGTCCAGGTGGAAGGGGCCAAGGAGCCGGTGAACGTGGTGCTGAAGGGCATCCAACGCGACGACATCACCCAGGCCGTGACCCACCTGACCGTGCAGCAAGTGCGCGACGAAGACAAGGTCCGCGTTAGCATTCCGCTGGTGTTTGAAGGCACCCCGGTGGTGGTGACCAAGGGCGATGCGACCATCGTGACCAACATGAACAAGCTGGAAGTGGAAGGCGTGGTGAAGAACCTGCCGTCGATCCTCAAGATTCAGATCGGCCACATGGCTTCGAACGAGCGCATTCTGGTCGGTGACCTGGAACTTCCGGAAGGCGTGAGCGCCTTGGCCCCGGCTGCCGCCCCCGTGGTGAGCACCGCCGGTCGCCGCCGCTAAGGCTTCGCCAAGCAAAAGCAAAGAACCCGTCCTTGCCGTGGGCAAGGGCGGGTTTTCTTCTTAACGGACGGACGATTCAGCCAGCGACGTGGAACTCGCTGCGCACCAGCCAGATCATGTACACCACAAACCCGACGAGCAGCACGTAGCCTTCGGGCCGCTCTATTACGGCCTGCTTGCGCCGCCCGAGGGCAAAGACGTAGAGCAGGATGGTGAACCCCACCATCACCGGGAGGTCACGAGTGATCATCTCCGGGGCCACCGCGAACGGCTTGATCGCCGCGCTGATGCCGACCACCGCAAGGGTGTTGAAGAAGTTAGAGCCAATAATGTTGCCGAGCGCGAGATCATCCTCGCCCTTGCGCGCCGCCGCGATGGAGGAGGCCAGTTCCGGCAAGGAAGTTCCGATGGCCACGATGGTGAGGCCGATGATGACGTCGCTCACTCCAAACAGAGTCGCTAGCTCCACCGCGCCCCACACGAGGGTTCGTGAACTCACCATCAGCACGAGCAGGCCAATGATGAGCCACATGAAGGCCTGGCCCTTGGTGAGGTGTTCGGCATCGATCTCCGTTTGCATTTCCTGGCCGAGAACGTCACGTTTGGACTTCTGAGACGCCACGATGGACCAAGCGAGGTATGAGACAAAGCCCAAGAGCATGAGAATCGCCTCCGGCTGAGTGATCTGCCCATCATAGATGAAGAACCCGCTGGCCAAAGTGGCGGCGAGCAGCAGGGGTAGCTCCCGCTTCAGCACCTGGGAATTGATGACGACCGGAGCCAGGGCCACGGTGAGGCCGAGAATGAGGCCGATATTGGTGACGTTGGAGCCGTAGGCGTTGCCGAGGGCCAGGCCGGGATTCCCTTGAATGGCGGCCATGGTGGAAACAATCAGCTCTGGCGCCGAGGTGCCAAAGCCCACGATGACCATCCCGATGAGGAGCGCACTGACCCCGTAGGCCCGCGCGACCCCGGCTGCCCCGGCCACAAACCGCACCGCACTCCACACCAACAACGCCGCACCCCCCAGCACGGCCAGAATCGGCATCAGCATTCTTTAAGTCTTTTCCCTCACTGTTTTGTCCTCAGGCTTATAAATGATCGACGCGGCCAAGCGTTGAGCCTGGTCGCGTCGCAATATTTGGTGGAGGCGCAGGGAATTGAACCCTGTTCCAAAACCGTCTTCCTTAAACGTCCACGAGTATCTCCTCTCGATGTTTCTCGGTGCCCCGCGACCCAAGAGGCCCGGCTACGGTTCACCCAGTTCGATTGATCTTAGCTTTACGCCCCCGAACAGAGAGCTTCAGCCCATCCCGTTTGTGTGTGACCCGAGTCTCTCGCGACGGGAACCCGAGAGGTGGATCCGCGGGCTAATTAGGCCGCGTAGGCGAAGTTGTTGTTCGCGTTTACTTTTTTGCCGCTTTTAACGAGGCCAGCGGCGCCTCGACTCGCAATCCAAGGTCGATCCGGCTCTGTCGAAGCCTGACGCCCCCGTTGTTATTAGTATAGACGTCGGGCGGGTGAGGGCGGTTGCTTAGGCATGGGCCACTCGCCACCGCATAATGGGCCGTGGTCACCCGCGTCTACGAAACTCGCATTGCTGCCCCGGTGGAGGCCCTGCGCGCCTTTCACGAGTCCGTGGAGGCGCTGGTGAAGCTAACGCCGCCCGGCACCAAGGTCGAGATCATTGGGGACGACGTGGCGGTGCGCGAGGGGGCGTTACACGTTTTACGTATCCGGCAAGGGCCGCTGACCACGGTGTGGAAAGCGCGGCTGAGCGACGTGACGGAGAACGGCTTTGTGGACACGATGGAGGCAGGCCCAGCTAAGTACTGGCGGCACCACCACGAATTCCTGCCGGATGGCGAAGGGTGTCTGCTGCGCGATACGGTCACGTTCCAGGCGCCCGGGGGCCCGTTGTCGCCTTTGGTGCACGCACTGTTCCTCAATCGGCAGGTGGACGCGATGTTCGCCCACCGGCACCAAGTGACCAAGCGAGAGTTAGAACAGAACCGCGTCGAGCCCGGTCACGAAGCCGGATAGCGAGCGCACCTGGGCACAGGCCAGCTTCACGCCGCCCATAAACGAGGCCCGGTCGTACGAGTCGTGCTTAATTGTGAGGAGTTCGCCTGGCCCGCCAAAGAGAACTTCCTGGTGGGCCACGCTCCCCGGCAAGCGCACACTGTGTACGGGCACCATGTCCACCTTCGCGCCGCGCGCGCCGGCTACGGCTTCTACTGCCCCTTGGGGTTCGCGGGGGGTCTCCGCCCGGTGCTGCGAGATCAAGGTGGCGGTGTGCCGCCCGGTGCCGCTGGGGGCATCGAGCTTGTGGTGGCCGTGTCGCTCGATGACTTCGGCGTGCGGGAAGTAGGCGGCCGCCATCTCGGCAAACCGCATCATCAGCACCGCCCCGATGGCAAAGTTGGGCACCAGCAGGCAGGGCTGGCCGGTTTCTTGGCAGGTCTGCACCAGGGTGCGCACGTCCGGTTGGCGCAGGCCGCTGGTGCCAATGACGACCGCGATGCCGCGCTTCATGGCCCGCATGGCGTGGTCGGGGGCACTGCTAAAGTGGGTGAAGTCCAGCAGAACATCGGCGGGGTGCTGGTCCAGGCATTCGCTCAACTTGTCCGTCACTACCACCTCGCTGGGGATTTGCAACACACTCGCTAAGGTCTGTCCGGCCCCGGAGCGGTCCACGGCCCCGACCACCTCAAAACGAGAGTCGCTAGAGAGTGCCCGCACGGATTCTTGGCCCATGCGACCGAGCGCACCCACCACGGTCACGCGGATCGGAGTCGGCTGCGGAGATTCGGACATACCCCGAGATTACTCGGGAACGGCGCGGGTGAGTTTCCCCTGCGGCGAATCCAGCTGCAAGGGCATGCCTCGGTCATCCAAGTCGGCCACGGCGTCGCCACTCACTACCCGGTGCGCGGGCACATCTTGCCCGTTCCACTTAATGCTCACGGGGCCCTTGTATTCCACCACCGTGGCCTCCCACTGGCCTTTGTCGGTCACAAAGCGGTGGTACACCCACTTCGCGCCCACTTCCGGGCGCTCGGTGAGGAACCAGAAATCGGACCGCGCCCGAATCTCGGTATCGCGGGGAGCGGGCACCTTGAACGCGGGCATCCCCGGGGGGCCTTGCCACTGGGCGTCACGCCGGTCAAATGTCGCCGCAAATGAGGTGCGGGTGGTGCCCTGCACCACGCTTTGCAGCTTCCGTAGCGGCTGCCCGTCGGACTTGAGGTGCGTTTCTTGCCGCACGATGATGGGGTCTTGCCCCGGCGGCATCAGGGTGAGCTCGAGCGTGCTCAGCAGGCTACGGTCGGTTTGCACGGTGCGGGTGAGAATGCCCTTGACCGGCACCCCTTGCGAGGTTCCGACCAAACCGATGGACTCGGTGGCCGGAGGCGGGGCGAGCAGGGCCAGGGCAAGCATCATCTCAGTACAGACGCGGCGGCCTGCAGGCCCGATTCGTAGGCGAACTCCAAACGTCCCCCCCGCGTGCCATCGCCGCACACGTAGAGGTCGGTGAGGCGCGGGTTCAGCGTCTCGTAAGCAATGGTGGCCTCGGGTTGGCTGTAGCGCCAACGCTTCACGTCGCTAGCTACGGGTGTGCTGAATTCCGCGCCCAGCAGGCGTTCCACATCCTTGGCGGTCTCGTGGATGATCTGCTCGTCCGGGGCGTCGTAGCGGCTGCGGCTGTAATCAGGGCTCATTTGCGCCACCATCGCCGAATGGCCTTCAGGAGCGCGGCCCGCGCACTTGGCACTCTCCACGCTCAGCCAGGTGAGAGGGTGGCGTTGTTCGGGGTCAATGACCGCAAAGAAGTTGCCCGAGAAGGGCGCGGCGTAGCCCAGCAGCACGCTCAGGCAGGGGCGGTAGGTGGCGGCGGTCACCCGGCGGGGGTCGCCCGCGCTCTCCAGCAGCGCCTGGGCTTGCGGCAGGGGCACCGCCAGCACCACGCGGTCGTAGGTGTCGCCCAGGATTTCGTAGCCCCCGACGGGAAGGCGATCGATGCGCTCCACCAGGGTCTGCATGCGGATGTCGAGGCCCTCACCCAGGCGGCGGGCCAGAACGTTGATGCCGTCGGTGTAGACGTACCGCTCAATACGATTCTTCATCGGGTCGCCAGCGGAGATGCGTCCCATGGCGTGAATGTGGATCGGCCGCTCGATGTGTACCAAACCTTCGGTAGAAAGCTCCTCCCGCATCACCTTATCAATGGCAAGGCCGCGCGGGGAGATGCTGGTAGCCCCGGTATCGAAGAGGTACTCGCCATTGCGACGGGTGGCGGCCCGCCCACCCAGGACGTGGCTCTTCTCGTAGATCACCGGGGCGAGGCCGTTCTGGCGCAGGACCCGCGCACACGCGAGCCCCGCAAGCCCAGCCCCGATGATGGCGACTTTCACGCGGTGGTGCCCGCTGTGGCAGGGGCCAGGGCCGCTGAAACCACGTCGGCGGCGCGGCGGCCGCTCAATACGGCGCCGTCAATACTGCTGTTGGCGCAGAATTCGCCCGCCAGCACCAAGCCTTCGGTGTCCGTGCTCTCGCTGGGCCACTGCTGTTGGAACCCGGGCCGCTGCACCAATTGCGCGTAAGGCACGCGGTCCACGCGGAGCGGTCGCCAGTTGGTGATGGCAGTCTTGGGGTACCAGCTTTGGATCTCGTACCGAACGGTATGGGCCAGGCTATCGTCGGAGAGTTCGGGCACGCCCAGCACGGTCGCCGAGATGAGGTGTTCGGTGCCATTGCCACGCTGGGGAGCAATGCGGCTGAGGCAGACAAAGTGGTTGAGTCGCACGGGGCGGTTGCCATTGGCGACCAGCACGGGGTCATCCACCGGGCGCTCGGGCGCGGCGTAAAAGATCGTCGTGCTGCCGTGGAACTCGTCGGGGATGCTTGCGATTCCGGTGAGCGACTTGGCCGCTCGGGCGTCGGTCGCGACCACCACCATTTCCGCGTCAATCACCTCGCCGTTGACCAGGCGCACACCCGTCACCCGGCCTCCATCGCGCACCAAGTCGCTTACGCGGGCACCAAATCGGAAGACCCGCGCCGGCAAATCGGCGGCGATTTGCTTGGGAATGGCTTCCATGCCCGCCAGCGGGATGCTCACATCCCCGGCGTTCATCGTGCGCCAGATGAAGGCGAACTGCCGCCAGCTCACCTGCAGCGAGCGATCCAAGAACACGCCGCCGAAGAAGGGGCGGAAGAAGCGGTCAATCACGCGATCGCTGAAGCCCCGCACCCGGAGCGCATGCTCGGCGGTGTCGTCCTCCATGGCCAGGATCTCGTCCACGTCCATCTCGGCCAGTTCCCGGCTCATGGTCAGCAGCCGGATCTTGTCGAGGTTGGAGAGGTAGGTGCTCATCGCCATGGCCAGCACGGCGTCGCGGTTCACTTCGTGGTCGGTGTTGTCCCATCGCACCAGGCAGCCGGGTTCAAACGCGCGCAGGCCGAGGGCGCCTTCGTTCAGTTCGGCTTCGGTGTGCGGGTACTCGTTGAGATACACCTGAAACCCTTGGTCCAGCGTAAATCCGTCCACCTTATCGGTGCGGAGGCGTCCGCCGGGCCGATCCCCGGCTTCCACAATCAGGACCTCATGGCCGCGTCGAAAGAGGTGACGCGCACAAACCAGGCCCGCGAGGCCGGCGCCAACAATGACGATGGGACGCTGCATTCCGCTTGTGGTTTTACCCAGCCGCAGGCAGAACCCACTGGCCCGAGGTAACGCGGTACCCCACCGCGGCCAAAAGCGGCCCGCCCGCGAGGCTGAGGAACGCCCACGTGACGGCCTGCCCCACACGCCCGCTGGTGGCCAGGACCACGATCTCAAAGCTCAGGGCCGAGAAAGTGGTGAACCCGCCCAGCAACCCTGTGATGAAGAATGCCGACGCCATGGGGGAGCGTTGGCTGAGCAGTGCCGCCGCGACCCCAATGAGAAATGAGCCCAGAAGGTTGATGAGCAGGGTGCCTGCCCCGAGCGGCCAGCCCGCCGCCCGCGCGCCGAGGCCCAGGGCAAAACGAAGCGTCCCCCCGATGCCCGCACCGAGAAAAACGGCGAGGAAGTCGGAGGGACTGACGTTCACGAGGGGAAGGGGAGGCTAGCCGAGGCGGACTCGTTCGCGGGGAACTTCTTCAGTTTCGATGCTGTTCTTGCCGCGCTCGATGGTTTGGAGCACCTTGGCCACCACATCTTCGAGGTTGTGCAGGGTGTCGAAAGCGTAACGGTCCGCGCCGCGTCGCATTTCCTTCGCTTCGCGTTCGGCGTCTTGCTTCATCTCGGCCACTTGGGCCTTGGCAATCTTCAAGATTTCGCTTTGGGCCAGCATCTGGTCGCGCTCCAGTTGAGCTTGCTGTCGCAGGCGTTCGGCTTCGGCCGTGGCTTCTTCCACCAGGCGCGAGGCTTCCTTGCGGGCAAAGTCCAGCAGGGCGTCCGACTCGGCCTGGGCATCGGTAATGATGCGCTCGCGTTCGCGGGCCATGCTGGCTTGTTCTCGGACTTCGCGCGGGAGGCACGTCCGGATTTGCTGCAAACTCATGGAGAAGTGATCGGGCCGGAAGCCAAACGCGACCGGTCCCAGATGCTTCACACTCAGAATCTCTTGGTTCAGACTTTCGATCAAAGCCAAGACATCCGTTGCGGGATCAATACGATAAGCCATGGATCACCTAAACGGTTCCTCTAAGTGTAACACGTTGGGGAAGGTCATTCCGTCGCTCTTTTTGCCGGGAAACGGGTCTGAATGCTAGCTTTGACGCTCGGCGGGACAAAAAGGGAGACGTCTCCGCCCAGGGTTGCGACCTCGCGGACCACGCTGCTGGCCAGGAATGAGTACTCCTCACGGGCAAGCAGGAACGTGGTTTCGATCTCCGGGGCGAGCTTGCGGTTGGCGAGGGCCACCCGGAACTCGTAATCGAAGTCGGTGACGGCGCGTAGACCCCGCACCAAAATCCGGCAGTCCTGCTGGCGCGCAAAATGGACCAAAAGCCCATCGAAGGCGGCAATGGTCACATTTGTATAGGGTTCCGCCATTTCTATGAGCAAGGCGATGCGCTCGTCCAGGGAGAGAAACGGTGTCTTGGACGTGTTGATCCCAACTGCCACGATGAGTTGATCGAACAGCTCGCTCGATCGCTGGATGAGATCGAGGTGGCCGAGGGTGGGCGGGTCAAAGGAGCCCGCGTAGATGGCGCGCCGGGTCATGCGGTCGGCACCTGCACGTTGCCCGCCAGTTGGCGGTACGGCAACTCGGCGAACGCCGCGTCGTAAATCGCTGACGCGATGCCCGCCTGCGCGAGTTGGTCGGGGCGGCGGACATCTTCCGCCCGCGAGGCCAAGCGCACCCCGTGGCTGGCCACCACGTAGGCGCTGGGGCCGCCGAAGGACGGAATGGCGAGGTGGTAGGTTTGCACCACCGGGAAGACTTCGCCAAGCTGGGCGACCGTGTTCTCGCGGCCGTAGGGGCAAAACAGCGCGTTGTCGGATTGCGTGACGACCAACCCGCTGGGGTTCAGAATCCGCGCCAAATCGCGATAGAACGCGGCGGTGAACAGCGCCTCGCTCAGTTCGCCCTCCTCGTCCTCGTAAGTGTCCGTGCTGTCCACCACGATGAGGTCGTACTGGTTCTGGGTTTCCTTGACGTAAGGGAAGGCGTCGCCAATGGTGAGGTGGAGCCGGGGGTCGTCCCAGGCATTTCCGGCCAGGGCGGGCCAGTTCTCCTTGGTGACCTGGATGACGCCCTCGTCAATCTCCACCATATCCACCTGCTCCAGGCTGATGTCAGTCATCAGTTGGCGGATGGCGCCGCCGTCGCCGCCGCCAATCACCAGCGCTCGCCGGGGAGCGGCCAGGTTCGCTAGGGGCACATTGACGAGCCCCGCGTGGTACAGGCCTTCGTCGAGTTCGGTGAGCTGAATATGGCCATCCAGCAGCAGCATTTGCCCGAAGGCGTCGCTGCGCACGAGATCAATCGTTTGGAAGGGCGACGTGAATGAAGCCACGTGCTCTTGCACCGCCACACGGTGCGCAAAACGATCCCCCCGAATCGGGTACTCAAGAAAACCACCAGAGAGGCCGTGGCCCATAGGCGGGAGAGTACCCATACCCCTGAAGTCGGCCATGCCCCTGGATAAACTAGCCGTTCATGCGAATCGTCATCGGCGCGGACCATGCCGGCTTTGGCTACAAGGAAGTCCTCCGCCAAGAGCTGGCGGCCATGGGCCACGAGGTGGTAGATGTGGGCACCCACAGCGACGCCTCGGTGGACTATCCCGATTCGGCGCGCGCGGTGGCCGAAGCCGTCGCCCAAGGCCGGGCGGATCGCGGCATTGTGCTGTGCGGGAGTGGCATTGGCGCCAGTATCGCCGCCAACAAGGTGCCGGGTGCCCTGGCCGCGAACGTGGAGAACGCCTACGCCGCCCGCCAAGGCGTGGAGCACGACGCCATGAACGTATTGGTAATGGGCGCCCGCACCCTGGGCATTGAGGTCGCGCGCGACCTGATGCACGCCTTTTTAGGAGCGCAATTTGTGGAAGATGAGCGATTTATCCGCCGGTTAAACAAAGTGCGCCAAATTGAGACCGACTACCAAAAGAATTGACTATGAACCCCTTGCAGAAGATGGCCACGCTTGGCCAAAGCCCCTGGCTGGACTACATCCGCCGCGACATGATCCACGACGGCACCCTAGCGCGCATGCGCGACGAAGGCGTGCTGGGCGTGACCAGCAACCCCGCCATTTTTGAGCAAGCGATTGCCCAAAGTGACCTCTACGACGACGCCATCCGGGCGCTGGCCGCCGAAGGCAAGACCGCGATGGAGATCTACGACATCCTGACCGTAGCCGACGTGCAAGACGCCGCCGACGTGATGCGCCCGGTGTGGGAAACCAGCGGCGGCCAAGACGGCTATGTGAGCCTGGAAGTGAGCCCCCTGCTGGCCAACGACACCAACGGCACCATTTTGGATGCGCACCGCCTGCACCGCGCCGTGGATCGCCCGAACGTGATGATCAAGATTCCGGCGACCCTGGCCGGGCTGCCCGCTATCCAGCAGTGCCTGGCCGACGGCATCCCGGTGAACGTGACGCTGCTCTTTAGCCGCCGCCGCTACCAGGCCGTGATGGACGCCTATATTGAGGCCATGACGGAGCGCGCCGCCAAGGCCAAGCCCGTGCAAGTGGCCAGCGTGGCCAGCTTCTTTGTCAGCCGCGTGGACTCCTTGCTGGACCCGCAATTGGACGCCAAGGGCGCCCCGGACCTGAAGGGCAAGCTCGCGATTGCCAATGCGCAGGGTGCGTTTGCCGATTTCCGCGCCGCCTTCTCGGGGGCCAAGTGGGAACAACTGGAGTCGGAAGGCGCCTGGAAGCAGCGCGTGCTGTGGGCCAGCACCAGCACCAAGAACCCCGACTACGCGCCGCTGATGTACGTAGAGGCCCTGGTGGGGCCGGACAGCGTGGACACCATCCCCGCCGCGACCCTGGAAGCCTATAAGCACGACGGCCAACCCGCCGACCGCCTGACCGGATCGGCCGACGACGCCGCGCAGGTGCTGGCCCGCGCCGCCGAACTGGGCATTGACATGGAAGCGGTGGCCGCTGAACTGGAAGCCGATGGCGTGGCCAAGTTCGTGGACCCGTTCCACAAGCTCATCAACAGCATCGACGCCAAGCGGCTGGCCGTTCTCTCGTGAGTGAATTGGCCGCGTGGGTGGCCCGGCTGCGGGCGAAGGACGGCACGCTCTTTAGCGCCGACCCCGAGGTGGCGGCGGCCGCCGCGGCCTATTTGGGCTGGGTGGACCTGGCCCTGCCCGACCCCACCCTGATGGCGTGGCTGGCGGGCCTGGATGCCGGCGGTGCCACCGACATTGTGGTGGTGGGCATGGGCGGCAGCAGCCTGGGCGCCCTGGCCGTGCGCGATGCCCTGGGCACGCCCGTGCGCCTGCACATTTTGGACAGCACCCATCCGGCCGAAGTGCAACGGGTGCTGGCCCTGGACCCGGCGACCACCCGCTATGTGATTGCCAGCAAATCGGGCTCCACCGCCGAGGTGGATGCCGCCCTCGCCGCCCTGTGGGCACGGTGCGAAGGGGATGGGAGTCGTTTCGTGGCCGTGACGGACCCGGGTTCGGCCCTGGAACGCCGCGCGACCGAGGAAGGTTGGGCCGCCATCGGGCGCGGGGTGCCGAGCGTGGGCGGACGGTTTTCTGTGCTCAGCGTGTTTGGGCTGCTGCCGTTGGCGCTGGCGGGGTTGGACTTTGCCTCGTTCCGATCGGGCGGGGCCTTGCCGGACGCGGAGTGGGAAGCGGCGGCGGCCATGGGCCTGGCATGGGCCGAGCGTGTGAAGGCCGGCGACGACGTGATGATTGTGCGGGCGCCGGGGCGGTACTACGGCACTGCGCTGTGGCTGGAGCAGCTGGTGGCCGAGAGCACGGGCAAGCAGGGCACGGGTTTGTATCCGGTGGCGGTGCGCGATGATGCTTGTGAGGCTCTGGTTTTGGAAGGGCGTGATGGGGCTGAGTTGGGGCGGTATGCGCCGCAGACCCCCGCCGAATTGGGGGCGCTGTTTATGGTCTTCCAGGTGGCGACGGCCGCGTGCGGTTCGGCGCTGGGGGTCAACCCGTTCGATCAGCCCAATGTGCAACTGGCCAAAGATATGGCGCGCTTGCAGATTGCCCGGCTGGAAAAAGGGGAGGTGCTGGCGAGTTCGTTGCCGGAGGCCGCGTGGGCGGACGTGCGTGCAGCCGCCGAGGGGGCGGGCTACGTGGCGATTTTGGCTTATGTGGCCGAGACGGCGGCGAATGATGCGACCCTGCGGGCCTGGCAGGCCGAACTGGGGGCGGTGGCGCCGTGCAGCCTGGGCTACGGGCCGCGCTACCTGCACAGCACGGGGCAGTATCACAAGGGCGGGCCGCGCCACGGTCTGCACGTGCTGGTGGTGGACGAGGGGGCGGCCGAGGTGCCGATTCCGGGGCGGGGGTACGGCTTTGCCGACCTGATGCGCGCGCAGGCCTACGGGGACGAAGCGGCGCTGATCAAAGCCGGCCGCCGCGTGGTGCGGGTGGCGTTGACTTGAGCCATTGAGTTGCCCTTTGGGGGTGGTTGGCTCAATGGCTCCTGGTGTCGGGTTTAATCTTGTTTGCGTGGCGACATGGACTCAGGCATCCACACTTTCTATTTAGCAACAACCCTGCAGAACACTGCACGATTCTATGACTCGGACTTCAGTAGGTATGCCCTCATTGGTCGAGAGTATCTTTCACTCGCTCCATACCAGAGGGAAGAGTGTGCTGATGCTGTCCAAAGTGGAGTAGATGTCTGGATCCGGACAAGGGTCTTTAGCTTGTCGGAAGCGGCAAAATACAACATTCCTGAATCATCATGCAAGATTCGCATCAATCGTGCCGGTGACGAGATCCAGTTCCTGTTGGACTATTGTCTCGATCTGGATATTGACGATGACTTTGCAAGGATGAATCAAATCGTGCTCATGGAGTTGCGACGGCGACAATCAAATGCGCCAGAAGCTCGCATAGACTTGCTCAGGCAGTGCGAGCGGTACCTGATGGAGAGGCTCCGGAGCGAGTAGTTTGTCGCTGGAACGTTGAGATTTGGTTTGGGCGTCGTAGCCGTCCACTTCCTGCCCGCAGAATGCGCGCGCAGGCCTACGGGGACGAAGCGGCGCTGATCAACGCCGGCCGCCGCGTGGTGCGGGTGGCGTTGACTTGAGCCATTGAGTTGCCCTTTGGGGGCAGAAGCTCGTTATAATAGGGGCATATGGAGGGAGGGACGCGCCTGAACATCCGGACGAACCCGAAGGCGTGGTTACTTTTCCCGGTTTGCCTGCTCACTCCCTGCACGGTGTATTTGGAGGCGATCGTTCGGGCCGAGAACCCGGTGATGGCCGCTGGGTTCTTTGTGACACTGCTGACCACCCTTATGCTGGTCCGGGCCTCGGTGAAGGAGACATGCCGCGTGCCGCCGATCGTGGTGGCGATCATGGTGGCCGTCGCAATCCAGATATTGATCGATACGCAGCTCTTGAGAGTTCCGGGTGTAAGCCAAGATTCGCTTCGCAGTTTTCAGGTTGCCTCAAACATCGTTATCCTGATGCAAGAAGTTCTGCAGGTGCCGATCGTCTTTTCTCGGCCAAAGATTGCGGAGGAGGGGGCGTAGTGGAGCGCGATTGGAATCTAAAGGCCATTTTGGCCCTCCAGTTCTTATACGTATTTCTACTGATTAGCCTTCTTGCTTCATCGTTTCAAGTGATGGGCACGAATGAGTGGTTGTTGGTCAGCGCAACGACTATTGCAGCATTCGTTCCCATAAGGTCTTTCGTGGCATTTCTGATTTCTGTTACCGTTATATTAGCTGCCTGCTTTATCGCATGTCTGGGCAATAATATGAATCAAGCGCTTCTTGGCTTTATGGCAATGAATTTGGTGAGTTCAAAGCTTGAGCGATTAAAATTGGACCAAGACGAGCATAAGAGACTGAACTCGTTCTTGGGTGAAAAGGGGGAACGTGAGGTCTGACTGTTCCGTGTTGTCCGTGCATCCAAGTCTATTGCACGACGTTGGTTCAGTTTCTAACGCGATCCATGAGGGAGGTCATTGAACGAGCGAATGGGAGATTTTGAGGTCAATCACGATCTTGTTCTCAGGATTCTAGGGGGTACTGCTTTGCCGACCCGTTGCGCGCGCAGGCCTACGGGGACGAGGCGGCCCTGATCAACGCCGGCCGCCGCGTGGTGCGGGTGGCGTTGACTTGAGCCATTGAGTTGCCCTTTGGGGGTGGTTGGCTCAATGGCTCCTGGCATTGGGTTTAATTCTGTCTGCGTGGCGACATGGACACAGGCATCCACACTTTCTATTTAGCAACAACCCTGCAGAACACCGCGCCGTTCTATGACTCGGACTCCAGAAGGTATGCCCAAATTCTGCGAGAGTATCGTTCACTCGCTCCATACCAGCGAGAAGAATGTCCTGATGCGGGCCAAGGTGGAGTAGATGTCTGGATCCGGACAAGGGTCTTTAGCTTGTCGGAAGCGGCAAAATACAACATTCCCAAATCATCATGCAAAATTCGCATTAATCGTGCCGGTGACGAAATCCAGTTCTTGTTGGACTACTGTCTCGATCTGGATATTGACGATGACTTTGCAAGAATGAATCAAATCGTGCTCACGGAGTTGCGACGGAGGCAAGCTAAGGCTCCAGAAGCTCGTAGAGGGTTGCTAAGGCAGTCTGAGCAGTACCTGATGGAGAGGCTCCGGAGCGAGTAGTTTGTCGCTGGAACGTTGAGATTTGGTTTGGGCGTCGTAGCCGTCCACTTCCTGCCCGCAGAATGCGCGCGCAGGCCAACGGGGACGAAGCGGCCCTGATCAACGCCGGCCGCCGCGTGGTGCGGGTTTCTTTGGCTTGAGCGATTGAGTTGCCCTTTGGGGGCGGCTTTTGGGAGAACTCGTCGAACCAATTGCTTGGGGTGGATGCGCCGGATGCCGATTCGAGAATCGTATGGCGCCGAGTCTGTCCTGGAAATTGCTTGATGAATCTTGGTGTAGAATTTGTTTCAATAGCGCAGGTGTCCGGTACAGGTGCTTCTTGATGTTGTCAGCACTTCGGAATAGCAGCTTTGTACGGGTGGCTGAAAAGCTTTGCGGCATTATGAGTGGTGAGAGTTATGAAACCGGGATGGTACGATGATCCGACGGGGAGGAATGATGTTCGCTTTTGGGACGGGACTCAATGGACCTCTCGGGTTGTCACCCACGGGCAGGAGTTTCTTGACCCCCTAGCACCGCCGCCCACTTCATCGACTCATGTCGGTGCCGTTGGTGGCAACGAAAGTCAGCGTAAGCGGGTTCCCGCTCAACAGCGAACTAGCTCATCCAAGCTCGTTGCTGTGCTCATGATTGTCGCCCTCGTCATAATGGGATTGATTCGAGACGGTCAAATTATTTCTGAACGCAGTGCCGATGCAGAACTCGTCGCACAGTACGAGCGAAGTGTGCAGTATGCCGACGATAGCCTGAAAGAACTCGAAGCCCAGACCATTTCCTTTGGTGAACTCGAGAGTATCTCGGCTTTACAGATAAGAATTGAAGAGACTTCCAATCTGCTCATAGAGCTAAGTCCGATTCTCAACTCTCGAGACGAACTGAACCGGTACTCGGCTGCCGCTGTGGGGTCTTACAACAGAAGCGTGGATTCCTACAATACGAATATCTCGCTCTACCAGTCGCAAATGTCCGACTTGAACAAAATCATTAGCCGCGCAAACCAACAGTATCAGATGAGCCGCATCGCATCACCAGAGTTGGACCGGGCCTCCCTTAACACGGATCGGACAATCTTGGAAATGATCGGACTTGCCCAGACACCGAAAATCCAGCCATCTTCCCAGATCGAGGAGATCAACCGAGGCATTGCGGCACGCAATGCGAAGCAAAACGCCATCCGGAAAAGATGGAACGACGAAGCCGAGAAGATCAATGAGACGACCGGTCGCATAAACGCTCTTCACGATAAGATTTACGATCTCTATGGAACGACCATGGGTGGAATTAACGTGGAGAAGGGTGACTTTGTCGTAACCGGCCAGTAGGAGATTGCCGGCTAAGAGTCTAAGTGAGGTTGGTCGATTACTGTGGTTGAGGACGCGATAGGAATGAACCGTAAATGAGGGCCAATAACAAAACTCCTGCCAGAATACAGTGGCAGTGGCACTAACCCGCTCTCGCCCCAAGAAACTTACGACCATGAGCCCAGACGAAGAATCCAAACCCAACTACCTGACGCACAGCGAGCCGATCTGGCGCGACCAGGCGAACTACATCCTGATGGCCGAGATTGACGGCGACCTGGAGCAGCTGTGGGCGCGTGAGATCACCGAAACCACGTTCATGATCTGCTGCGTCCCGCTTTTCATCTACAACGTGGCCCTGGGGGACATCGTGGAGGCCATAAACAACCGCGTGACGAGGGTGGTGGAGCCCTCCGGACGGTACGTGTTGCGGGTCTGGCTGCCAGAAAAGGACAAGGCCCTCATGAATCGGATCCGAGTGGGGGTGGTCCAGCGGGGCGGATTTTGGGAGCACTCGTCCGATCAGTTGCTGGGGGTGGATGCGCCGGATGCCGCCGTGGCCACCGAGGTCCGGGCGTGGCTGGAGGAGCTTCAGGCCGAGGGGCTGATCGAATACGAGACCGGGTGGCTGTGAGGGCCGGGCGCAGTTTTACTTTCGCCTGGCTCTGTCGATCATTGAAGTCGTGAAGCCCTCTTTGAGTCTGTTCAATAGGAACGACACAATGATGAAGGGAGCGTTGCCAAAGTGGAAGCATTGAAGGAGCAAGGGTGGGCTCTGGTCGTGGTCCTTCTGATTGTGGACGTCCTCTGGGGCATCGCTGCGTACGTTCTGGAGTCCCGGAGGGCAGTGCGAGGCCACGGAGCGTCTCCCTTTCCGCCCATCCTCGCGACGATGTATTGGTTTTCTTGCTTCATTCCCACGAGGAGCCTGATTTTCAACCTGGAGTACGCGTGGAGCGGACTTGGCGTGCTTCGGGTGGTCGAGTCGGCCCTCACCACCGTCGTGCTCATGGCGGTCTCGATGACCATTGCCATGATTGGCCCGCAGTGGTTGGCGCGCAGGGCCGCCGGCGAGGACCCGGGCGACTTCTGGGAAAGCTTCAAGCTGTGGAAGAGCACGAGCCGGAAGTCCGACTAGCCTGGCAACTGACCAGCGAGGTCCGCAGTGGCTACAACGTGGCTTACACCTACGATGCCAACGGAAACTGCTTGAGCAAGACCGTGAATGGCGTGGCGGAAAGCTATACTTATGCACTGGCGGACAAGATGCTGGCGCGTGGTCGATTTACGTCAGTGGTTGAGGCGCGCCCAGGGGATAAGTGGTTGTGAAGAATTCGGCAAAAGTGCGGCTGTGGTTACCCGTGGCCGTCCTATCGATTGGGATCGGTTGGGGGGTGGCATTGGGTTGCGCTAGCAGTGCTTCTCAACTGCCCAGTTCAGAACTTCAGCCGCCAGCGGAATCGGGCGCCGTGAGCACGCCGGAACTTCTCGCCAGGGTCGGCCAGGCGTACGAGAGAGGGCTTGGACAGCTTTCCGATGCCGAATCGGATCTGCTTATGGATGACCTCGGTGTTCTTGGTCGCCGGGCAGGCGCGGGGGATGCGGCGGCGTTCCGCGGGCTCGCGGCTTTGCCCTTGGACGGAGCTTATAGCGAAGTTGCTATCATGTCGTTGGACTCGAATGATGATCTGAAGGAATGCCCTGTACCCACAACCGAAGAAGAGGCGGACTTGATTTTTAGTATCCTCTGGCTGATGGAGACCACCGAAGCCCTTGAAAAGGAATTTGAGAAAATGGAGGCAAGTGCTGTGGCTGAGAAGATGCTGGAAATGGGTGTAACGCGCGGTTTACGATACGGTGGATACAGATCATGGCTTAAGGCAAAATTAGTTCAACCGCTAGAATACTATCGATCCCAAAGGTCACCTTTGTAATCATGAGCAAATAGATCGTTTCCGGCCTCACGCAGGTGCAGCTGAAGCAGGGCGCCACCGTGCTGCGGACCACCGGCTACGCCTGGGACAATGCGGACCAGATCACCAGCCAAACCGTCAACGGCGTGACCACGAACTACGGCTACGACCTCGCCGGGCAGCTGACCAGCGAGGTTCGCAGTGGCTACAACGTGGCCTACACCTACGATGCCAACGGAAACCGGCTCTCGAAGACGGTGAATGGCACAGTACAAAGCTATACTTATGACCTGGCGGACAAGATGCTGACGGCCGGGGCCAAGAGCTACACCTACGATGCCGCGGGGCGGACGGTGGGCATCAATGCGCCCGGTGGCACCACCACCCTGAGCTACGATTACGAAAGCCGCGTGACCGCCATCACTGGCCCGGGGATCAACGAAACCCACACTTATAACGGCCTGGATACGCGGGTGGGGACGGTGCAAGGGGGTGTCTCGCGCACCTTCGTGCGGGATGGTAGCTATGTGACGGACCCCGTGCTGCGGGATGGCCAGGCCACCTACACGCCGGGGGTTTCGGAGCGGCGGAGCGGGGTGTCCACCTGGTCTCACTCCGGCCTCAAGAACGCCGACGCGCAGACCTCTGGTGCTGGTGCTATCCAAGCCACCCGGGTGTACGACGCCTTTGGCGCGGAACTCTCCGCCACCGGAACCTGGAAGGGCCCCTTCGGCTACGCCGGCGGCTTTGGCTACCAAGAGGATTCCAGCGGCCTCAAGCTCCTCGGCCACCGCTACTACGACCCGACGACGGGGCGGTTCCTGTCGCGGGATCCGATCAAGGACGGAAGGAATTGGTACGTGTATTGTGAAAGTGATCCAATCGGTAGCTTTGATGCGATTGGCTTGGGACCAATGCCAGTTGGGGGGGCCAAAACACGGTGTGCCAGGGCATCCTGAATGATACTGGGTGCCAGTTCCGGGCACCGGACAGAATGGTGGACGTGTAAAATGGAAGCCAAATAGGTCCATTCCAGGTCAAAGCCAACCGTCCACATCATGGGATCCAAATGGTGATCACTGGGACACGGATGATGGATTGGGTAACCGCACGAGGCAAGATAGGGATGGCAATGAACTTACTCACGATGAGGCGCATGACTTGGACCGTGAAGGCGAGGGAGTATCAAACGAGTTTCGCATCCCAACCGGTAGCCTTGTGGACTTCGTCTGGGCTAATGAAGGAATACGGTTCGAATGGGCTCGGGAGCGCTGGAGATGGCAAGTGACTGGAGTTATTCTTGCGTTAGTGCTGTTGTACTTCGCTCCAGTTCCAACGTTGACGGTGGCTAGTCGAATGGTACTCGCGAGGCAATGATCATATGGCAGATAACGAAGAATTGAGGAGGGAGTCACACTTTTGGCCTATAACGCCAGAGAAGCTGTTCGATATTGTTACGATGCAGGGAATATCGACCAATGAACTGGCGCGCTTGCTGTTCCCGGATGATCCTGAACCCAGGACGGCCGGATACTATGAGACCTATGAAGATGCTGGAGATGTTGTTGACTTGGATTTACTTGCTAGAAATTGGGATGATGTGAGGCCAAGTTTGGTCGGGGTCTATGTCCGACAAATGAGCTTCGAAGCTTTTCAAGAAATGCAGCGGGAGATCTTGGCATGTAAGCTAAATACAGGTTTTCCCCTACTTGGCTTGACTAGTCAGTATGTGTTAGCAATTGACTGGAGTAGAGATTCGTTCATTTCATTTCTGCGCCGTGCCGAGGAGTTAGGCTTGCTAGTGTATCTGCACCTTATCGGTGAAGGCTGGTCACCGTGGTTTGTAGTTATTGACGCTAAGGGATTACGATGTTTCAAGGCCGTTTCATAAGAACGCCGATAAGGGGTCGCTGTGGAGAGTGCTCGAAGTGAGAGCAAAGAACATCGAGGCAACGCCTCTGCCGTTCGAATGCACTGTGAGAGTGTTAGAGTACTTAAGGCAGGCCGGGGCAGACAAAGAGTGGGATGCTCGGATTCCAGTCTCGAAGGTGCCTTCGATGCTGAGTGAGTCACTGAGGGAGACAGTATTTGGTGTGCTCTCGCAGATCGGGCCAAAGATAGTCATAATGGATAGTACTAGCTTCCCTTATGGTTGCATAGTTACGCTAATGGAAGGCATCCAACCCGTTAGTAGTTGTAAAGTGATACCTACAGATGGTATTGAAGCTTGGCTTGTGTCTTCAGTTGATCGCGATTCGATAGATATATTGCTTTTGGCGCTAAGAAGATGCCAAATCAAGTTGTCAGTCGTTTGTCTAAATAGTGGTGATTGCACCATGATAAAGGATTACGGCGATTTTGTCGGGATCAGCCGTATTGGCGATCTGAATGTGAAGGCATTGTTTAAGTACATACTATGATGTATACTTTGTCTAAACACGCCCAAGCCAGTTGTTGAGGCAGTGACTGTCAAGCTACCCAATGCTTGCCTAAATTAACGGGGCGGAGTTCAGGAGCATTTTGGCGGCGCGGTGGAGCAGTGGAGCTACCTCGGCACCGGGCAAACCAGCGGCTACACCTCGCCGCTCGGCTACACCAACAGCTACGTGTTCGATGATGCCGGGCAGATGACCACCGTGGACTACCCGGCGGGCACCGACACCACCTTTGCCTATGATGCCAGCGGCCGCCACACCCAGATGGTGGACAGCACGGGCACCACCACCTACACCTACAACGCGGCGGGCGAGCTGACGAGCCTGGCCCAGCCGCAGGGAACCACGACCTACACCTATAACGCCGCCGGGCAGCGCCTGACGATGAACGAGGCCGGCAGTGGCACCACCACCTACAGCTACGACACCGCCGGGCGGCTGGCATCGCTGGTGAACCCGTTCAGCGAGACGACGAGCTTTGTCTACGACACCCTAGGCCGGGTGGGGCAGAAATCCCTCGCCAACGGCACCTCGGAGCACTACGCGTATGACACCCGTTCGCGGCTGACGCAGGTGCAACTGAAGCAGGGCGCCACCGTGCTCCGCACCACCGGCTACGCCTGGGACAACGCGGACCAGATCACCAGCCAGACGGTGAACGGCGTAACGACCAACTACGGCTACGACCTGGCCGGGCAGCTAACGAGCGAGGTCCGGACGGGCTACAACGTGGCCTACACCTACGATGCTAACGGAAACCGGCTCTCGAAGACGGTGAATGGCACAGTACAAAGCTATACTTATGACCTGGCGGACAAGATGCTGACTGCGGGCGCCAAGAGCTACACCTATGATGCCGCGGGGCGGACGGTGGGCATCAATGCGCCTGGTGGCACCACCACCCTCACCTACGACTACGAAAGCCGAGTGACCGCGATTTCTGGCCCGGGGATCAACGAAACCCACACCTATAACGGCCTGGATACGCGGGTGGGGACGGTGCAAGGGGGCGTGTCGCGCACGTTTGTGCGGGACGGAAGCTACGTCACGGACCCCGTGCTGCGGGATGGCCAGGCCACCTACACGCCAGGGGTCTCGGAGCGGCGGGGCGGGGGTACGGCTTTGCCGACCTGATGCGCGCGCAGGCCTACGGGGACGAAGCGGCGCTGATCAACGCCGGCCGCCGCGTGCTGCGGGTTTCTCTGGCTTGAGCGGGTAGTCTCTCTTCATTGCGTCGCTCTACGACGCATTAGTTCTTTAGAACGGAGCGCGAAATGGGGAGAGGCGAGAAGGGTCTAGTTCAATTTTCACTTCTATCGGACAATCCGTTCCGAGCTCTTTGTACAGGGTCTGGTCTCGACATCCTGTCTCTTCGTCGGCAGGCAGACAATTATGTAAAAAGGGTCAAGATCGGATTGGCTTCCGAGCCAGCGCTAGTCGATTTCTTTGGTCCTGTCATCGCGGAAGACTTGCCGAATGTCGTCCGTAGCCTACAGACCGATACTAAGCTCAGGACAAGTTACCGCCTTCTATGGCCATTGTCCGAAAGCAGTCTAGTCTGCCTGGATGATCCTAGTGCAACGCAAGACCGACCAATCCTGCTAGAAGAGTACCTTCAGGTTGAGTTCATTTGTGCTTGGATTCTGTACCTGTCGCGGAAGACGCCAGCCGACGCGGAAAATTCCTTGCAGACATGGACTGACCTCTATAACTGCCAGGAAATGGATTCGCGTCTTGCCAATTTCTTGGTCTCGGAGGATGATCTGGAAGAAGAAGAGGCGCTGGCTGTGGTCTATCAGGCTCAGAATGAAGTGGCGGCAAGCATACTTCGTCAAGTTGCATCCGATGCGAAACTACAGTGGGAAAAAGGGGACTTAGCAAAGGGAGTAAGGTTGCTCAAGGCAATTCTTGATTCTCCTATTGATGATGAACTTGAAGAGCGCGCCCTGGAGCCTCTGGCTGAGTTGGCCACTCGTTTGCAAAATGAAGTAGACATGCTGGTTCAAGAGTTTCCGGACTGGAAGAAGGGGGACTCAACCTTGCCACCACGGGAGGTTTTGCGGCTTGAGCGGCTAGCGGAGACGATGGAAGGAAGGCATCCGTCAGCGCGGGATTGGGCGGCGACTGCCCACAAGTGGTCGGATGCCTTGTTGAGCAAGATGCGAGAACTTGCACTGACCCTATGTGCTGAAAAGGACATTGAGGGTGCGGAAGCGGTGCTGCGTGAAGCACTAACGGTATGTAGGACAGACGAGCAAAGTGACTGGGTCAAAGATCAGATTTCATCCTTCGAAGAGGCAATTTCACTAGAAGTCCAGCGATTGCGTAATCTCGCAATCTGTTGTTTTCAGGCTGGAAATCCGTTGGCCGCCCAGAAGCACACCCAAAAGGCACTCGTCATGACTAGGGCAGAAGATCAACGTGCCCAACTAAAGCAGGACCTGGAGAACTTGGACCTCATTATCAAGACCAAGGCAACAGGAAGAACCGCAAGAGCAACAGGGAACAAACAAGCCGCTTCTGCACGTCAAGGTTCCGCTAAACCAAAGGCCAAGCCAGAAGCAATTCTCGGCTGGGGTCTTCTCATTTTGGTGATAATGGGATTGGCGACGACATACTGGCCAGAGCCGCCCAGTAGCCGGATGCCAAATGGTGGCACTGGGGCTACCATGGGCACGAGCGAGTCCACCTGGACTCCTCCTTCAAAGCCGGAAGTGCCATCAAGTTCTCGCGCCACATCAGAGGTGTACGAACCCATTGAGCAGGAAGCGGAGCGCCTCGAAGCAGTACCAAGCGTGGCGCTTGAGCGCGAAATGAATCGACTTGCTGGTGAACTCGAAAGGCTCCAAAGAGATGTCAAGCGATCATCAGAGAGGCTGGAAGCTGAGCGACAAGCGCTCGAAAGTCTGAAGTCAGAGATCGACTCCATGGATCCCGATCCATACAGCCAGGTTGAAATCGACGCGTACAATGCACTGGTAAGTGAGTACGAGCGGCAGAGGGCCAAGTTCAACGGGAGCGTTGAGGCACATAATGCGCAAGTCCAACGTGAAAAAAATCTAGTGCGGCAGCACAATGATATTGTTGCGAAACTGAATTCAGGTCGATAGAAATATGGGAAAGACAAGAAAATCAAAGGGGTATCGGAAGCCAAAGGTAAATGGTGTGAACTCGAAAGTGGAGTCTGCTTCGACGTCCTCGCCGGCAACACCGATTCTGACCGCAAAGCAAGGAGAGGAGGAACAGCGAGGTAACGCGCCTTCGGCCCTGGACCCGTCAGACGTGGCGGAACTGGTCGTAGATTTATGGCGGCTCAAGAAGCGAATGGACACCGAAGGGGTCAGTGAACGGTTGGCCACTTCCTTCGAGCGCGTCGAAGACCGGCTCTCGCGTTTGGGTCTCGCGTGGGACTCTATGGAGGGAATGCTCTACGATACGAATCTCAAAGTCCGAGTTGTTGATCACGAACACGATCAAGGCGCATTGACGATACACCAGTGTATCACTCCGGCGGTATTCTTCAAGGAGCGGTTAGTGCGACAAGGCGAGATCATTACAAAGGGAGATGCAGAAACGAAATGAGTCACACGGTTGAGTGGGGAATTGACCTCGGAACGACCAATAGCGCTATTGCGCGAATGACAAGGAAGGGGCCAGCGGTCGTTCAAGTCAGTGGTCAGAACTACATTCCGTCTGCAGTTGCTAAGGATAAACGAGGCGATCTGAAAGTCGGTGCAGATGCGCTTACGTTGCACATGACCAGCGCGAGATGGTTCAAGCGGCTGATGGGAACTCAGCAAAGGCTTGCTTTGGGCGAAGAACAGTGGTCGCCGGAGCGTTTGTCGGCCGAAGTTCTGCGAGCTCTTCGTGCCGCCGCCTATCGTCGGACGAACGAGGAGATCGAGGATGTGGTCATCACGGTGCCTGCGATGTTTTTGCAGCCTCAGTGTGCGGCAACTCTTGAAGCGGCCAAGCTAGCGGGTCTAAACGCCGTAGTTCTGCTCCAAGAACCGATTGCGGCGGCCACAGCCTATCTTTCTGACAACCCCGAAGAAGGTGACTATCTAGTCTATGACCTCGGTGGTGGCACGTTTGACGTGTCTTTGATTCGCTTGCGGGCAGGTGAGATGACAGTCGTCGAACACGGTGGCGACAATTACCTTGGGGGCTCAGACTTCGACCGGGCTATCTTGGATTGGGTGCTTGACCAGATTGACCGCAAAGGCGGCGACACGCGAGTCTTTGAGTCAGGTTGGCAGAGAGGTCAGCTCCTTTTGGCATGCGAGGCTGCCCGCGTGCAGGTGAGCGACTCGGAGGCGGCCATGATCTATCTAGAAGATTTTGATCTGCCAGTTTCTAAGATCGAGTTGACAAGAGCAGTGACGGAGGACTTGATCTCTGATCTTGTGACGCGCACAATTGAAATCGCCAAAGATCGTCTGCCGTCGGCAAGAGGCAAGGTGCGGTCGGTGCTGATGGTGGGTGGGCCGACCCAGATGCCCTACATTCGACGGCGATTGCAAGAGGAATTTGCGATTCCGCTAGCCTTTGACCAGGACCCGATGACGGTGGTCGCGGCCGGGGCAGCTGTCCATGCGGGGACAATCATTCGTCGTAGCAAATCTCTGAGTGCGGCGGCGCACGACGGGGCGAAGGTCGAGTTGCATTATGAACCCGTCAGTCCGGAACCCATCAATACGGTTGCGGGCAAGATTGTTGAGCCGGAGAACTTCGATGGTGATGTTCAGCTAGCGGCAACAGACGGGGCTTGGGAGTCGGGTTGGCACACTCTACAGAATAGTGCTTTCATTTTCGAAGTACCCCTGGGTAGACAGGTCCTCTCGGAATACACGATAACGTTACGTGATAAAGTGGGTCGTCAAGTAGTGTGCGAGCCATCTACTTTCGTCATTCGGAATGGGATTCGATCCGCGCAACCAGTTGTGCCGTACAACTACGGCGTTGTGTTGCAGGGCGAAATCGTGGATGTCATTATAAGAGCAGGAGAAACGTTACCTGCTTCTGGTAGTGAAGGGTATGACTTGGCACACACGATAGTAGCCGGATCTCTGGACCATAAGACGATCTATTTCGTCGAGGGGAATAGTGCCTATGGTGTTGATAACAACAAGGTTGGTCAGCTCGTCTTTCGTGGCGCCGACATTAGCAGGACGATAAAGGAGGGTGAGAAAATTGAGATCAGGATCCGCGTGAGCGAAAGTCGTGAGGTCACGGCAAAGGTTTACGTCCCCTTGCTGGATGAAGAGTATGTGGTACCGCTGAGCTCAGTGATGCAGGCCCCGGATGTGACTGACCTCACCAGACGATTTGAATCTGCACGGCAGTCCATTGAGTTGGTAGAAAGTCGTGTCGACGATGATGAGCAGGAATCCGTTCTGCGAGCGGAGCGAAAACTGGAGCAAGTTGAGGCGTTGCTCGTGAAGGCCGAAAAGGGAGACGCCGAAGAAAGGATGCAAGCACACAATCAGCTGGCTGAAGTCACATCGTCTCTCAGGCCTTTGACGGACAAGTACTCTCTCCAGGCTACCTACGATCTGGTGATGGAGATCATTGGCGATACAAGACCTCTGTGTGAGGAGTTCAATGACAAGATGGGCCTTGCTAAGCTGGACGATGCCTCGGAAGACGCTGGAAAGGCGTTGAGGCTAGACAATGCGAAGGCTCTCGAGGGAGTCAAAGAGCGCGTGCTCGCAATCTTCTGGGAGCACTATGTGAAGACAACCGAGTGTTGGGCTGGCTGGATAATCCATCTGCGCCAGCGAGGTGCAGAAGCTTCTGACTCCCTAAGCTACTTCGAGTTCATACGGCAAGCAGAACAGTTTCTGGCTGACGATGATCTCGAGGGAGTTCGAATCAATGTTGCGCGTGCGATGGAATTTCTTCCTCTCTCGACGCAGGCCATCCAGAGGTTCCCTGCATCTGCACTTAGGCGGGGATAGTCGGTGCCTTTACTGACGATGGACCCCAACAACCCGCCCAACCCCAACCCCCGCACCCTAGGGCCTTTGCGCAGGCTCAACGCCGGCCCGGGAGTCTCCCTGCGCCGCAAAACGTCCATAATAAGGAACACAGGGATGCGCGCTTGGTGGCCCCTTCTCATTCTGCTCCTCTCGCAAGGGGTGAGCATGGACTCCACGGTGAACTCGGTTCACCGCTGGGGAACCCCCGCGCGTTGGATGGTTGTCCTTCAAGAATCCCCCCGCACGTGCCCGGCCCCGGTGGCGCCCGCCGCCGCTCAGGCTTCCCGCACGTGCCCCCTGGCTCTGGCCCCCATCACCGCGCCCGCCACGCCCCTGCCCGGGGCGCCTCTGCTCGGCAGCGTTGAACCCCGCGCCGGCCCCGTGGCGTAAGCAACCTCGTTTGCTCGCCCCTTTGCGCCTGGCCCCCGTGCCCGGTGCCCTCCCCGAAGCCCACGGGCTCACACCTGCATGATCAAGTTTCTTCGTTCCCTCTTTGATACCAGCGACAAAGATGTCAAGTCGCTCCAGCCCATCGTCGAAGCCGTCAACGCCCTCGAACCGCAAATCGAAGCCCTGACGGACGAGCAACTCCGCGCCAAGACGCTGGAGTTCCGCGAACGCCTGGCCGGGGGCACCAAGCTGGACGCCATCCTCCCCGAAGCCTTCGCCGTGGTCCGCGAGGCCAGCCGCCGCACCCTGGGCATGCGCCAGTTCGATGTCCAAATCATCGGGGGCGTGGTGCTCCACCAGGGCCGCATCGCCGAAATGAAGACCGGGGAAGGAAAGACCCTCGTCGCCGTCGCGCCCATGTATCTCAATGCCCTCAGCGGCAAGGGCGCGCACCTGGTCACCGTCAACGACTACCTGGCCCGCCGCGACGCGGTGTGGATGGGCCCCATCTATCACTTCCTCGGCCTCACGGTCGGCATCATCCAGGGCCAAGGCGCGGATAGCGACGAACTGGGCGGCTCGTACATCTACGACCCGACGTTCGAGCACGAAGACCCGCGCTACCTGCACTGCCGCCCCTGCAGCCGCCGCGAAGCCTATCTGCAAGACATCACCTACGGCACCAACCACGAGTTCGGTTTCGACTACCTGCGCGACAACATGGCGTTCGATGTGGAGCAGCTCTCCATGCGCGAACTCAACTTCGCGATGATTGACGAAGTGGACTCCATCCTCATTGATGAGGCCCGCACCCCGCACATCATCAGCGGCCCCAGCATGGAAGACACCAGCGTCTACCGCGTGGTGGACGAAGTGGTGCGCAGCATGGACCCCGAGCTGCACTGGACCGCCGACAAGAAGAACCACAGCGCCAGCCTGACCGAAGAAGGCATGGACTACGTGGAAGAGAAGATGGGCCTGGGCAACATCGCCGACGACCCGAAGATCATCCATCACATCAACGCGAGCGTGAAGGCCTACGCCCTGTTCGAGAAGAACGTGGAGTACGTGGTGCGCGGCCAAGAGGTCGTCATCATTGACGAAAACACGGGTCGCCCGATGTTCGGCCGCCGCTTCAGCGATGGTCTGCACCAGGCGCTGGAAGCCAAAGAAGGCGTGCCGGTGCAGCGCGAAAGCCAAACCGTGGCCACCATCACGTTCCAAAACCTGTTCCGCATGTACGACAAGCTGGCGGGCATGACGGGGACCGCCAAGACGGAAGAGGACGAGTTCCGCAAGATTTATGGCCTGGACGTGGTGACGGTGCCGACGCACCGCCCGCTCAGCCGCCTGGACCAAGAGGACGTGGTGCTACGCAGCCACGATATCAAGTTCCGGTGCGTGGCCCGCGAGATTCTGCGGCTTTTCACCAAGCAGCAGCCGGTGCTGGTGGGGACGCGCTCCATCGAGCAGTCCGAGCAGGTCTCGACCCGCATCACCCCGGACATGCTGCAGCGGCTGATCCTCACGGATTACCTCTTCGACAAGATGAACTCCGACAAGTCGGTGGCGCGCGCCGCCGGTGATGACGGCGACCGCATGTTCAGCACCGCGCTGGACCAGCTCAAGATGACGGAAATCCAGGATGTGATGCGCAAGGCCACCCTGGAACCCAACGCCCTGAGCGAGACGGTGAAGAACTGGTTCCTGGATAAGCACAAACTGGATCCCCAGCAGATGGAGTACCTGACCGAGGCCCTCAGCCACGGCGTGCCCCACAACGTGCTGAACGCGAAGTATCACGAACGCGAAGCCGCCATCATCAGCGAAGCCGGCCGCAAGGGCGGCGTCACCATCGCCACCAACATGGCGGGCCGTGGGGTGGACATCCTGCTGGGGGGCCGTGTGGCCGACGAGACGGTGAGCCGCGCCCGCGCCCAAGAGGCCGAAGACGGTGGCGTGAGCAACGAATACGCCGACACCTTTATGAGCTTCCGACGCGGAGGTAAGGAACGCGCCGCCCCGCCGCTGCCGCTGGACGACACCGAACGCCGCGCCGCCGCCGAAGAGGTGCGCGCCCTGGGCGGGATGTACATCCTGGGCACGGAACGGCACGAAAGCCGACGCATTGACAACCAGCTCCGTGGCCGCGCCGGCCGCCAGGGCGACCCCGGGGAAAGCCGGTTCTTTGTGAGCCTGGAAGACCACCTGTGGAAGATCTTTAACCCCAAGATCCTGGAGAACCCGCTCCTGAAGGGCTGGCCCCCGATGGAAGAGGTGAACAACAAGATGATCACCGGGATGATTCTCAAGACGCAAGAGCGCATTGAGAACCACTTCTTCACCGCGCGAAAGAACGTGCTGGAATACGACGACGTGCTGAACACCCAGCGCGAGCACATCTACGCCCTGCGCCGCGAGGTGCTACTGGGCCGCGAGTGCCAGGACGACATCGAGCGCGCCATCCGCATCATCTCCAGCGAGGCGGTGGACGCCGGCTTCGTGCTGGATGAAGACGGCACCCCGGTGTACGACCACCTCATCGCCTACGAAAAGCTGAGCGACGTCTTCCCGATCATTGACTACTGCACCATGACCGACTTCATCGAGGTGGAGCCGGGCGAGCCGCTCAAGGAGTTCACCTTCGAGAAGGCGATGGCCGCCTATCAGGCGAAGGAAGAGAACCTGGGCAGCGAACTGATGCGCAAGCTGGAAAACCAGGTGATGCTGCGCGCCATCAACGATGCGTGGATGGACCACCTGCAGATGATCGACTACATCCGCGAGGGCATTGGCCTGCGCGGCTACGGTCAGATGGACCCGCTGGTGGCTTATAAGAAGGAAACGTTTGACCTCTTTGAGCACACCAAGCGCAAGATCATCGAGGATTCGGCGCGGCTGGTGTTCCGGGCGCAGGTGCGGGTGGAAGCCCCGCAGCCGGCCCCCGATGCGCCCACGCCCGGCATGATGCGGGCCGACGGCGCGGATGCGGGCGAAGCGACCGAGAGCGCGGCGGTGGCCACCCTGGCCGCCCCGGTGAACCTGGACGAGATTGACTGGACGCGCGTGGGCCGCAACGACCTGTGCCCGTGCGGCAGCGGCAAGAAGTTCAAGGCGTGCCACTACGCCGACCTGCGCGCCAAGGGCGTGATTTAAGGTCGCGTCTGCTGGGCGGGCGGGCCCTCACTCCCTGGCGGGAGTGGGGGCTTTTTGCTTTGGGGTGGGGTGCGGGAAGTGGACTGTGTTCACCGGCATCGAGGACAACAATTGCCAAACGAAAGTCTAGCCTTTGGAGGTAGTCTTCTTCAAACTGAAACCGACTCCTCCGGCGGTGACGGAGTGAAGAAAGCCGAAGTGACAAACGGAACCCGCACGACCCTCATCTGGGACGGCACGACCTTGATCGGAGAAAGCTAATGCCCATGACCAAAATGTATCACAGTATCTCCGGGCAGATTGTGGGAGACACCATCAACTCCCAAACCCGGAGTTACCTCGGTGATGGCTTTGGCAACGTCGTCGGCACCACCAATCCGGATTCCACCTTGCAGATGTGGTTTGTCTATCGCCCCTATGGCAGCACGGCCTCGGTCACCGGTACGGGCATCGAGCCGGTTGTGCGTTGGGGTGGTTCCCGCCGCATGCTTGTGGTGGATGAATCCAATGCGGAATACGGTGATGCCCGGGGTGGCTCGTATTCGGTGGGCGAAGGGCAGCTGACCAATGGCAACTATGGCGAGTACGAGTTGCCGGGCTTCCCGCGAGATTGGAACCCGTTCAAGCGGGGTGAGATGCCTCGCATCACGCCGATGCCCCCGTACAAGAAGCCTCCGCGCAAGAACCCGCCGCCGGTCGAGATCATTCCTCCGCCCAGAAAGGACCCGCCGATCCCGGGGCCTGTGCCGCCGAAGAGAGAGCTCCTGCCTGGAAATGGTGATGATCGCGCAAATGCTGCCCGATTACGCCTTGTCACATGTTTGGGTTGTTGCACCTGGCAGGCAGTGGGGTCCGGCCCCATCGGGAACGCTATTCGTATTGACCTTTGGCTGCCAGAAGTGTCTTGCATCGAATCTGATCGCTTTGACTTGGAACCGATGCCGTGGCCCAAGTTCTTTCCCTGGAAGGAATCTGGCGTATTGGAACAGACCTGCTTAGAAGAGGGCTGGCCTCCGGAGTTCTG
>VYME01000055.1_pt1 | contig 66952 bp, 63 predicted proteins | sample 5115281 | NCBI WGS metagenome assembly VYME01 (sample SAMN12291780, study PRJNA351875) | freshwater metagenome | isolation source: freshwater lake | place: USA: Michigan, Wintergreen Lake | collected 2013-08-08
CAGCGGCGACGGCGGGGCCGGGCAGGCGCAGCGGCGCGGTCGCGATCGTCGGATCGCCGCCGGCGGCTTCGATCAATTGCGAGAGCTGCGCGTCCATCGCGGGCGGTTTGGCGGCGTCGCGCGGTTTTCCGTCCGACAGGAACCATCCGGCAGATCCGGAAACGAAGCAGCGATGGCGCACGCGGCGCACGGCGAGACTCGTCGAAAACCGGCGCTGCGTGTCGATCACCAGATCGAAGCCGCGGCCGTCCAACGGCCTTTTCAGCAGATCGCCCCAGGACGAGCCGAAGTCCGCATTCTCGATCGTCTCGTCGATCAAGCCGTCGACCAGCGGCTTCAACGAGGTCGCGTAGACGCTGGGGCCTTTGCCCGCGCACCATACGATTCGCGCGTCCGGCCAATTGGCGCGCAAGCGCCGCGCGAAAGGCAATTTCAGCAGCCCGTCGCCGACCAGATCGAGGCCGACATAGATCAGAATCGAGGAATGATCCAGCATTCCAGGCTCTCTAGCACGAGCTGCGGCATTTTCGCGCGTGCCTCTGTCATACTCCCGACGCGGCCGTGGATGGAATATGTTGCGACGCAACATGGCGTGAGGAGCCCGCATGTCTATCCGCAATCTCGACCACATGTTCGCCCCCAAGGCCGTGGCGCTGATCGGCGCCTCGCCGACGCCCGGCACGGTGGGCAATGTGCTCGCGCGCAATCTTTTCGCCGGCGGCTTCCAGGGCCCGATCCTGCCGGTGAACCCGAAATACCGCTCGATCGAGGGCGTCTATACCTATCCCGATGTCGCGTCGCTGCCCGCCGCGCCCGATTTCGCCGTCGTCTGCACGCCGCCGAAAATCGTGCCGGGCGTCATCGGCGAATTGGCGGCGCGCGGCTGCAAAGCGGCGGTGGTGCTGACCGCGGGCTTCGGCGAATTGCCGGGCGGCGAGGGCAAGGCGCTGGAACAAGCGATGCTCGATGCGGCCAAACCGACGCTCATGCGCATCGTCGGGCCGAATTGCCTGGGCGTGCTCGTTCCCGGTACGGGGCTGAATGCGACCTTCGCGCATCTGGCGCCGCCCAAGGGCGATCTCGCCTTCGTCACCCAATCGGGCGCGATGGCGACCGCCGTGCTCGATTGGGCCCAACCGCGCAAACTCGGCTTCTCCCACATGGTGTCGCTCGGCGCGATGGCCGACGTGGATTTCGGCGACATGTTGGATTGGCTGGCGCTCGACGGCCGCACGCGCGCGATCCTGCTTTATGTCGAAGCGATCACGCACGCGCGCAAATTCATGTCGGCGGCGCGCGCCGCCGCGCGTTTGAAACCCGTCATCGTCATCAAGGCCGGCCGGCATATGGAAGCGGCAAAAGCCGCCGCATCGCATACCGGTGCGCTCGCCGGGTCGGACGCCGTCTACGACGCGGCGTTCCGGCGCGCGGGCATGCTTCGCGTCTACGACGTCGACGAATTGTTCGATGCCGTCGCAACGCTGGCCAATCCGCCCAAACACGCGGGCGATCGCCTGGCGATCCTCACCAATGGCGGCGGCTTGGGCGTGCTCGCGACGGATACGCTGATGGACCAGGACGGGCATTTGGCCGATCTCGCCCCCGCGACGATCGCCAAGCTCGACGCGCTGCTCCCGAAAACTTGGTCCCACGGCAATCCGGTCGACATCATCGGCGATGCGCCGCCCGAGCGCTACGCGGCGTCGGTCGACGCGCTGCTGCAGGACCGCAATCTCGACGCGTTGCTCGTGCTGAATTGCCCGACCGCGATCGCGTCGTCGACCGATGCGGCCGACGCGACGATCGCGGCGGCGAGGGGCGCGCGCGTTCCCGTAATGTCGGCCTGGCTGGGCGACACGCAAAGCGCGATCGAGGCGCGGGGAAAGTTCGCCGATGCGCGCATCCCGTCCTACGAGACGCCCGACAAGGCCGTGCGCGGCTTCATGCATCTCGTGCGCTATCGACGCGCGCAGGAAAGCCTGATGGAAGTGCCGGAGGCGTCCCCCGGCGATCTTTGCCCCGATCCCGAGCTCGCCAAACGGACGGTCGAAGCGGCGCTGGAATCCGGCCGCGATTGGCTGACCGATCCGCAAGTGCGCGCCGTGCTGGGCGGTTACGGTTTCGACCTGCCCAAGGCCGAAACGGTTGCCGATATCGAAGCGGCCGCGCAAGCCGCCGCCCGGATCGGCGGGCGGGTGGCGTTGAAGGTCGTATCGCCGCAGATCCTGCATAAATCCGATGTCGGCGGCGTGGCCCTCAATCTCGACGGGCCGGATGCGGTGCGCGTCGCGGCGGCCGCGATGATCGCGCGCGTGCGCCAAGCCAAGCCCGGCGCCACGATCGCCGGTTTCCTGGTGCAGGAGATGATCCGTCGCCCGCATGCGCACGAGCTGATCCTGGGCGCTTCTGTCGACCGGCAATTCGGGCCGGTGCTGCTGTTCGGCCAAGGCGGCGTCGCGGTCGAGGTCTTGCGCGACACGGCGATGGCGCTGCCGCCGCTGAACGTCAAACTCGCGCGCGACATGATCGCGGCGACCCGCGTATCGCGGTTGCTGAAAGGCTATCGCGATCGCAAACCCGCCGATCTCGTCGCGATCGAAAGCGCGCTCGTGCGTCTGTCGCGCTTGATCTGCGAGCTGGACGCGGTGGTCGAGTTCGACATCAACCCGCTTCTGGCCGATGAAAGCGGCGCCGTCGTGCTCGACGCCCGCATTCGTGTCGCCAAGCCCGCGGGCGCGCGTCAAGGCACGCGCCTGGCGATCGAGCCCTATCCCGCCGCCCTGGCGCGCGACATCGTGCTGCCCACGGGCAAGAGCGCGCATCTGCGCCCGATCCGCCCGGAAGACGCGCCAGGAATCGAAGCGATGATCGCCAATATGACGCCGGAAGATCGGCGCATGCGCTTCTTCGCGCCGATCGCGAAATTGACGCCAGAACAGCTCGCGCGTCTGACCCAGATCGACTACGACCGCGAGATGGGTTTGGTCTGCGAGGGCGCCGACGGGATTTGGGGCGTGGTGCGCTTGGCCGCCGATCCCGATCGCGGCCGCGCCGAATACGCCATCGCCTTGCGCAGCGATCAGAAAGGCCACGGGATCGGTCTGTTTTTGATGCGAAAGATTCTCGATTACGCCAAAGCGCGCGGGATCGGCGCGGTCTACGGCGAAATCCTGCGCGAGAACCGGCCGATGCTGGAGGTTTGCAAAAATCTAGGTTTCGCAGTGAAGGCCGACCCGGATGCCCCGGACGTTGTCCATGCCGAAATCGCCCTTGCCGACTGGCCCGAAATAGCCTCTGCGGCGCGGTAAAATCGGGCGAAACCAGGGCGCAATAATCCGTGGTGACCCCGGCGCGAGCGGGCTATATATCAGCCCCCAAACGCCGCCAACCCCAGGGATTCGCCGTTGTTTTCGCTGCAGCCGCTGATGATTTCGGGCCGTGAAGTTCTGCCGCTGATCGAAGGCGGCAAAGGCGTTTCGGTATCGAATGGCGAAAGCTCGGGCGCTTGGGCCAAGGCCGGCGGCGTCGGCACGTTTTCGGGCGTCAATGCCGATCACCTCGACGAAAACGGCCAGGTCGTGCGCCAAGTCTATCGCGGCAAAACGCGGCGCGAGCGGCATGGCGAATTGATCGCCTATGCCATCAAGGGCGCCGTGCATCAGGCGCGCGTGGCGCGCGAAATCGGCGGGCCGGACGCGCGCATCCACATCAACATCCTGTGGGAGATGGGGGCGGCGGAGCCGATCCTCGAAGCCGTGCTCGAACAGGCCAAGGGCCTCATCGACGGCGTGACCTGCGGGGCGGGCATGCCTTACCGCATCGCCGAGATCTGCGCGAAGCACAACGTCTACTACTATCCGATCATCTCCTCCGCGCGCGCCTTCCGCGCGCTGTGGAAGCGCGCCTATCACAAATTCAGCGCGCTGCTCGGCGGCGTGGTCTACGAGGATCCGTGGCTGGCCGGCGGACATAACGGTTTGTCCAACGCCGAAGACCCCAGGAAGCCCGAAGCGCCGCTGCCGCGGGTGGTCGAGCTGCGCCGCCAAATGAACGAGTTCGGCCTCGACAACGTGCCGATCGTCATGGCGGGCGGCGTGTGGCGCCTCGACGAATGGAAGGATTTCATCGGCAACCCCGATGTCGGCCCGTGCGCCTTCCAGTTCGGCACGCGGCCGCTGCTCACCAAGGAAAGCCCGATTTCCGACGCGTGGAAGCAGCGCCTGCTGACGCTGAAGCCGGGCGACGTGCTGCTGCATCGATTCTCGCCGACCGGATTCTATTCCTCGGCGGTCAAGAATCCGTTCCTGTTGGAACTCGAAGGCCGTTCGCAGCGCCAGATCGCCTACCAGACCCATGCCGTCGGCGAGCACGATATTCCCTTCCCGATCGGGGCGCGCGGCCGCACCGTCTACCTCGCCGCGCGCGACAAGCTGCACGCCGAGGACTGGGTGCGCCAAGGCTTCACCGAAGCGATGCGCACGCCCGATTCGACGCTGATCTTCGTCACGCCCGCCAAAGCCGCCGAAATCCTCAAGGACCAGGTCGATTGCATGGGCTGCCTGTCGGCCTGCGCGTTCTCGAACTGGGCGCAGAACGAGGAGGGCACGACCGGCCGCAAGGCCGATCCGCGCAGCTTCTGCATCCAGAAGACGCTGCAGGACATCAGCCACGGCGCGGACGTCGAAAACCAGCTGATGTTCGCGGGGCACAACGCCTATCGCTTCGCGAGCGATCCGTTCTACTCGAACGGCTTCGTGCCGACCGTCAAGGAGCTGGTCGAGCGCATCGCATCGGGGGCGTAACCTTCGTCACGGGCGCCGCGAACCCCGGATATCGCCATTCCGGGGGACCCGCCATGCTGAAGTCTTTGCTTCTCGCCACGACCGTCGCCGTGCCGTTGGCGCTTTCCGTTATGCCAGCCCGCGCGCAATGCTTCGATCCCGTCGCCGCCGTCGACGCGCTGGAGGGGACGTTCGGCGTGCATGCGGGCGCGCGACGCTCGCACGCCAAGGGCGTGTGCGTGTCGGGCAGTTTCCAAGGCAATGCCGAGGGCCGTGCGCTGTCATCGGCCAGCCTGTTCTCGGGGGCTGCGCATCCTGTGATCGGGCGCTTTTCGGTCGGCGGCGGCAACCCGCGCGCGACCGACAAGGGCCGCTCGGTGCGCGGCCTCGCCTTCGAGGCGACGCTGCCGAACAACGAAGTTTTCATTACAACGATGCTCTCGGCGCCAGTGTTCTTCGTCGCCAAGCCCGAGAATTTCGCGCCATTCATCGCCAGTCGCCGGCCCGATCCCGCAACCGGCATGCCCAGTCCGGAACGGGTGCGCGCCTTCAACGAGGCCCATCCCGACACGAAGCCCCAGATTGACTACCTCGCCGCGGCTCCCATTCCGGCGAGCTACGCCACCACGAACTACTGGGGCGTGCACGCGTTCCGATTCGTCGATGCCAACCGCACGGTGCGGAACGTCAAGTGGTCGTTCGAGCCGGTGGGCGGCACGCTGGGCCTGACGGCCGAGCAAATCGCCAGCTTGCCCAACGATTTCCTGATCGAGGAAATCGCTGCGCGCGTGCAGCGCGGGCCCGTGGCGTTCGATATGGTGGTGCAACTCGGCGAAGCGGGCGACGACACGACGAACCCTACCGCCATATGGCCCGCGACGCGCGCCAAGCGCACCGTGGGCCGGCTGACCATCGCCCGCGTCGATACGGCCGCCAACGCAGCGTGCGTGGCCAAGAATTTCGATCCCAACCTGCTACCGCGCGGCATCGACACGTCGGACGATCCGGTGCTGCTGGCGCGCTCCGCCCCTTACGTCGTCTCGGTCCAGCGCCGCGCGCAGTAACTAGCGCGCGTCCTCCAGGATCATCGCGGCGGCTTTTTCGCCGATCATCAGCGTGGGCGCGTTCGTATTGCCCGACGTGATCGTCGGCATGATCGACGCGTCGGCGACGCGCAATCCTTCGATTCCGCGCACGCGCAGGCGCGCGTCGACGACCGCGTTCGGATCGTTCTCGCCGCCCATCTTGCACGTGCCCACGGGATGGAAAATCGTCGTGCCGATGCGTCCCGCCGCTTCGGCCAAAGCCGCCGTATCGGCGATCTCCGGCCCCGGCCGGAACTCCTCTGGCTTGAAGCGCTGCAACGCGGGCTGCGCCACGATGCGGCGCGTGAGCCGAATCGCTTCGGCCGCGACAAGCCTGTCTTCCTCGGCCGACAGATAATTGGGCTTGATCGCCGGCGCCGCGAAAGGATCGGCGGATTTCGCCGCCACGCTGCCCCGGCTCGCCGGACGCAGATGGCAGACCGACGCGGTGAAGGCCGGGAAGGAATGCAACGGCTCGCCGAATTTATCGAGCGAGAGCGGCTGCACGTGATATTCGAGATCGGCGGTGGCGCGCGCCGGGTCCGACTTCGCGAAGGCGCCGAGCTGCGAGGGCGCCATGGTCAGCGGCCCGCGTTTGAACAACGCGTATTCCAGCCCCATGCCGATCTTGCCGAACAGCGAGTTGGCGCGTTCGTTGAGCGTCTTCACGCCGTGGACCTTGTAGGCGCAGCGAATCTGCAGATGGTCCTGCAGATTGCCGCCGACGCCCGCCAGCGCGTGGCGCACGTCCACGCCGATGCCGCGCAAATGCTCGGGCGCGCCGATGCCGGAAATCTGCAGCAGATGCGGCGAGCCGATCGCGCCGGCCGCCAGTACGATCTCGGGCGCCGAAGCGCGGGCTTGCTTGCCGCCGTGGCGGAACGAAAGCCCCGTCGCGCGCCGCCCGTCGAATTGGATCGCGGTCGCTTGCGCTTGCGTGACGATGCGAAGATTCGCCCGTCCGATCGCGGGGCGAAGGAAACCTTTTGCCGCCGTCCAGCGTACGCCGCGATTCTGGTTTACCTGGAAATAGCCGCAGCCTTCGTTGTCGCCGCGGTTGAAATCGTCGGTCTTGGGAATGCCCGCCTGTTCGGCCGCGTCGCGGAACGCGTCCAATATGTCCCAGGACAGGCGCATTTCCTCGACGCGGAATTCGCCGCCGCTTCCGTGATGTGCGTCCGGCCCCCGCGCATTGTCCTCCGCGCGGATGAAATGGGGCAGCACGTCGTCCCAGCCCCAGCCGGGATTGCCGAGCTGGCGCCAATGGTCGTAGTCGGCGGCCTGTCCGCGCACATAGAGCATGCCGTTGATCGCAGTACAGCCGCCCAGGACTTTGCCGCGCGGATAGTTGAGCGCCCGCCCGCCGAGCCCCGCTTCGATCTCGGTCTTGAAGCACCAATCCACGCGCGGATTGCCGTGGGTGTAGAGATAGCCGATCGGAACATGAATCCAGAAGTAATCGTCCTTGCCGCCCGCTTCGAGCAGCAGCACGCGGTTTTTCGGGTCGGCCGAAAGGCGATTGGCGAGGACGCAGCCCGCCGAACCGGCGCCCACGACGATATAGTCGTAAGCGCCGAAATCTTCCGCGCTCATGCGCCCGACTTTCCGGCCATGAAGCCCAGCGTCACCGCGATCAGGCACAGCGCCACGGACAGCGCCACGTTCAACGCGGCTTCGGTCCACGCGCCGGCGCGCGCGAGGTCGAGGGTCTGCAGCGAGAAGGCGGAAAACGTCGTGTAGCCGCCCAGAACGCCGGTCATCAGGAACAGCCGGGCGCCCTCCGAATCGGCGCCGATCGCGCGCGCGCAGAAGCCGATGGCGAAACTGCCGGAAACGTTGACCGCGATGGTCCACCACGGCACGCCGGCCGGATCGGCGAAACGCAGGATCGCGTTCGCCACCGCATGGCGCGCCGCGCCGCCGATCGCGCTGCCCAGCGCCACCGCCAAATAGGAACCCATTCTTGCTCTCTTCCCAAACCGCGTTTCGGCGCTAATCTAACGCCCTAACCCCGGGAGCAAGCAATGCCGATCGTCAACCGTATCGCCGCTTTCCACGACGAAATGCGCGCCTGGCGCCGGGATCTGCACGCCAATCCCGAAATCGCCTTCCAGGAAAACCGCACTGCGCAGGTCGTGGCGGACAAGCTGTCGGGTTTCGGCCTGGCCGTTCATCGCGGCCTCGCCAAGACCGGCGTCGTCGGAACGTTGAAGGCGGGCAACTCGCCGCGCGCCATCGGCCTGCGCGCGGATATGGATGCGCTGCCGATGCCCGAGGCGAACGAGTTCGGCCATCGTTCCCTCAATCCGGGCCGGATGCATGCCTGCGGCCATGACGGCCATACGACGATGCTGCTGGGTGCCGCGAAGTACCTTGCGGAGACCAAGAATTTCGACGGCACGATCCATTTCATCTTCCAGCCGGCGGAGGAGAACGAAGCCGGCGGGCGCGTGATGGTCGAAGAGGGCCTGTTCGAGAAATTCCCGGTCGATGCCGTCTACGGTTTGCACAATTGGCCGCAACTCGAGGTCGGAAAATTCTCTGTGCGGCCGGGCCCGATGATGGCGTCGGCCGACAATTTCGAGATCCTGGTGCGCGGCATGGGCACGCATGGCGCCATGCCCCATCGCGGCGTCGATCCCGTCACCTGCGCCTGCCAAATCGTGTCGGCGCTGCAGACGATCGTCAGCCGCGAGACCAATCCGCTCGATGCGGCGGTGATCTCGGTCACCCAGATCCATGCGGGCGACGCCTACAACGTGATCCCCAACGAATGCGTGCTGCGCGGCACGACGCGGGCGTTCGAGCCCAAGGTGCGCGACGGGCTGGAGCCCGCGATGCGCCGCGTGGCGGCCGGTATCGCCGCCGCAATGGGCTGCGAGGCGACGCTCGACTACCGGCGCAAATACCCGCCGCTGGTCAACGACGCCGCGCATGTCGATGTGGCCGCCGGGGCGATGGCCGAGGTCGTGGGCGCCGAAAACGTGACGACCAGCGGGGCGGCGACCATGGGCGCCGAGGATTTCGCCTATATGCTGGAAGCCCGGCCCGGCGCCTATGTCTTTATGGGCAATGGACAATCCGCGTCGCTCCACAACCCGCGCTACGATTTCAACGACGAGGCGCTGCCGGTCGGCGCGTCGTATTGGGCGCGGCTCGTGGAACGGGTCCTGGCCCGCGCGGCCTAGACTCGACGGAGGACCCCGGCAGGGCATAAAATCCAGCCGCCATGTCGAGGCTCGCCGGCGCGCTGGTTCTGGGGTTGCTGCTGCTGATACCGCCCGCATCGGCGGTGGAAAGGCAGGCCGTCGTCCCATCGATGCGCGGCAAGGTCGAAGCGATCGCGGCGCGCTGCGAAGCTCCCGCCGATCTGCTGGCGATGAAGGCGCCGATGCCGCAAGTCGCGCGGCGTCTGGCCGAAGGCCGGCAGCTCACCATCGTGGCGCTGGGCTCGTCCTCGACCGAGGGCGTCGGCGCGACCACGCCCGCCCACGCCTATCCCGCACGGCTCGAAGCCGAATTGCACGCGCTGCTGCCGCATATGGAGATCGCGGTGCTCAACAAGGGCGTCGGCGGCGAGGATGCCGGCCAGATGCTCGCGCGCTTCGATCGCGACGTGCTCGCCCCCGAACCCGATCTCGTGATCTGGCAGGCGGGCGTCAACGCCGCGATCAAGGGTCTGCCCTTGTCGGATATGGCGGACAAAATCAGCCTTGGCGTCGATCGCGCGCGCGCGCACGGGATCGACGTGATGCTGATGGGCCCGCAGAACGCGCCGCGCTACGTGAACGCGCCGCACCGGCGCGAATACACCGAAGCGCTGGTCGATCTAGCGCGAAAGCACAACGCGCCCATCTTCCCGCGTTTCCGCGTGATGACGCATTGGATGGCGTCGGGCGCATTCACGCAGGACGAGCTGATCCGCGAGGACGGTCTGCACATGACCGATGCGGCGTATTATTGCCTCGCCCGGCTTCTGGCACGCGCCATCGCCGCCGAGCCGCGCGCGCGCCGTCGCGGGTGAACCCAAAGCTTCCGGGACGCCCTCGCGCTGATCCTTACGCGAGGAAGCGCGTCAGATTCGCGTTGATCTGGCGATCGAGCTCGTTGTCGATATCGCGCATCATCTCGAAGGTCAGGTCGTACCAGACCCGCTCGCGGTCGTTCAGCGAGATGTTCTCGAGCACCGAACGCTGGCGCACCGCTATCGCGGCGGCGATGCCGTCACGATAATTCGCGCGCTGCTGGCGCACTTCGACGGCGACTTCGATCCGGCCGTCGTATTGCTGCGCCACCTCGTTGGTGAACGTCGCGCGGATGCCGGTGGGTTTGGGCAGGTTGGTCTCGGTCACGCGCGCGTCCATGATGACGAAGCGCACGAAACGCTCGCCCGTGCCCGAGACGGCGATGCGCTCCGACGCCCAGCGCCGCAGGGCGGATTCCGGCGTCTGCGCGAATAAATGCTCGACGTTCGGCGGCGCGAAGGGCGGCTGATATTCCATCGCCACTTCCAGACGTGCCGCTTCGAAGCGGAACGTGCCGCGCGGCGCGAAGCTGATCGGGGGGAAACTGGGCAGCGGCGGCGCGTCGGCGCAGGCCGCGGCCAGCAAGGGCGACGCCAGCAGCGGCAGGGCGGCGGCTTTCTTCAGGAACTTGCGGCGGTCCGGTGTCATCGGTCGTCTCCCGAACTTGTGTTTGCGATCCGAGCCTCGCGCGGAATCATGGCGAAATCACGAAGCCGCGTAAACTGCGTCCAGATCGGAGAATGCGTGGGTCGTGTTGCAGAATTCGCAGGTGAGCCGCACGGCGCCGTCGGGATCGCGCAACGTCTCCACTTCCGTGCGCGAAATGGCGCGCAACGCGCCGCGCATCCGCTCGGGGCTGCACCGGCATTTGTGGACCAGCGCCAGCGGACGATAGATCGCGACCCCCTCGGCCAGGAATAGGCGGTCGATCAGCTTCCACGGCGGCAGACCGGGATCGACGAGTTCTCCGGCCGTCGACGAGCCCATCAGGATCATCGCGCGCCGCCAGCCCTCTTCCTCGGCCTCGCGCTTGGCGGCGTCGATCGCCTTGCCCTGACCTTCGGACGAGCCTTGCGCGTCTTCGGGCGGCAGCCGCTGGATCATCATGGCGCCGGCGCGCCAATTCAGCACAGCGCCGTCGCCGGGCATCGCCGTCGCAGCGACCGCGACCTTGATCCCGGCTTCGAATTGCTCCGACTGGCGGAAGTAATGATGGGCGCATTCGGCCAGGGTCGTGCCGTCGAGCTCGACGATCCCTTGATAGCGCTCGGCCGCGTCGCCCTGGTCGACGGTGAAGGCGAGATATCCCGCGCCGAACAGCTTGGGCACCGAATGCGGGCCCGGCCCCAAGGCCGCGACCGCGTCCTTGTCGAACTGCGCGTAGCCGCGCAAGTGACCCGAGGAGGTCACGTCGGCGACGAGCATGCGCACCGGGCCGTCGCCCTTGGTTTGCAGCGTGAACACGCCGTCGAATTTGAGCGTCGCGGCGAGCAACGCCGAAATCGCCAAGGCTTCCGCCAGCGCTTCGGCGACCGCGCGCGGATAGGCGTGCCGGTGCAGGATCGTGTCCAACGCGGCGCCCAGACGCACCGCCCGGCCGCGCAGGGCCGAGGATTCGATCTGGAACGGCAGGACGACGTCGTCTTCGGGAATGCCGGCCCGGTTCACGCGCAGCCCCACGTCACGTCGCGCATCGCGTCACGCCATGCACCAGGCGAGGATGCCCTTCTGCGCATGGAGCCGGTTTTCCGCCTCGTCCCACACGGCCGATTGCGGCCCGTCGATCACGCCTTCGGTCACTTCCTCGCCGCGATGGGCGGGCAGGCAATGCAGGAACATCGCGTCCGGCTTGGCGAGGCCCATCAGCCGCTCGTCCACGCGATAGGGGACGAGCATGTTGTGGCGCTTCTCGCGATTCTCGCGCTCGCGCGCACTGCCTTCCTGATCCATCGACACCCAGGTATCGGTGACGACGGCGTCGGCCCCGCGCACGGCGGCTTCGGGATCGGTCAGCAACTGGATGCGCGCGCCCTCGCGCTTGGCCCAGGCCAGTACGTCCGACGACGGGCGCAAGGGTTCGGGGCAGGCGAGGCGCAGTTCGAAAGCGAAGCGCTGGGCGGCGTGGATCCACGAAGCCGCGACGTTGTTCCCGTCGCCCGTCCACGCCACGACCTTGCCGGCGATGTTACCCTTGGCTTCTTCGAAGGTCATCACGTCGGCCATCACCTGGCAGGGATGCGAACGCTCGGTCAGGCCGTTGATCACGGGCACGGAGGCGTAGCGCACCATCTCGTCCAGATGCGCGGTCTTGTTGGTGCGCAGCATGATCGCGTCGCAATAGCGCGACAGCACGCGCGCCGTATCGGCGATCGTTTCGCCGCGGCCGAGCTGCGTGTCGTGATGCGTCAAGATCACCGCCTCGCCGCCGAGTTGGCGGATACCGACCTCGAACGACACGCGCGTGCGGGTCGACGGCTTCTCGAACACCATCGCCAGCGTCTTGCCGGCGAGCGGGCGCTCTGGATTGCCGGCGATGCGTTGGGCCTTGTACTTGGCGCCAAGATCGAGGATCGAGCGCAACGTGCCCGTTTCCAGCGCGTCGAGATCCAGAAAATGCTTGGGAGTCTTCGCCATCGTCGAACCCTCAGCCGGCTTTGCGCGCGGGCATTTGCGCGCGCAAGGCCGCGCAACCTTTGTCGATCGCGTCGATCGCCTCGCTCACGTGTTTGGCTTCCGCGATCAGCGGGGCCAGCACGCGCACCACGTTGTCGCCCGCCGCGACGGTCAGCAAACCTTCGTTGCGCAGCGCCTTCACCACGTCGGTATTCGGCAGCTTGCATTTGAGGCCGAGCAGCAGGCCGAGGCCGCGCGCGTCCTCGAAAACGTCGGGGTGGCGCTGCACGAGCCCGTGCAATTGCTGCTTCATATGCGAGGCGAGTTTTTCGACGCTGTCGAAGAAGCCGGGGGCCAGCATCACGTCGAGCACGGCGTTGCCCGCAGCCGTCGCCAGCGGGTTGCCGCCATAAGTCGATCCATGCGTGCCCGCGACCATGCCCACCGCCGCCTTGGCGGTGGCAAGGCACGCGCCCACGGGGAAGCCGTTGCCCAAAGCCTTGGCGACGGTCATCACGTCGGGCGACACGCCCGTCCATTCATAGGCGAACAGCTTGCCCGAACGGCCCATGCCGGTCTGGATTTCGTCGAAGAACAGCAGCAAGCCGTGCTTGTCGCAAAGCTCGCGCAGGCCTTGCAGGAACTCGTTCGGCACCACGCGCACGCCGCCCTCGCCCTGCACCGGCTCGATCAGGATGCCGGCGGTTTCGGTTCCGATCGCCGCTTCGACGAGTTTCAGATCGCCGAACGCGACCTGATCGAAGCCCGGCACCACGGGGCCGAAACCTTCGAGATATTTCTTCTGGCCGCCCGCCGCCAGCGTGGCGAGCGTGCGGCCATGGAACGCGCCTTCGAAGGTGATGATGCGGTGACGCTCGGGATGGCCGATATGCGCGTGATATTTGCGCACGACCTTGATGCCGCACTCGTTCGCCTCGGCGCCCGAATTGCCGAAGAACACCGTGTCGGCGAAGGTCGCGGCGACCAGGCGCTCGGCGAGCTTCTGCTGCTGCGCGATCGGGAACACGTTCGACGTGTGCCAGACCTTGTTCATCTGCGCCGTCACCTCTTTGATGAGGTGCGGATGCGCGTGACCCAGCGCCGTGACCGCGATGCCGCAGGTGAAGTCCAAGTAACGTCGGCCGTCGGTTCCCCACAGATACGGGCCTTCGCCGCGCTCGAAGCCCACTTCGGCGCGCGCATAGGTCGGCATCACGGCGGGAAAAGCGGCGGTCACAACGGAACTCCTTCCTCCATAACGAGTTATCGGTGCGGGGTGGCCGAATGCACCGGAAACGCACAGTATCCAGGGGGGTGCTGGCCTTGTCAAATCCGCCGGGACTTCAAAATCGTCGGAAACTTGTTCCAGGACAACGCGTTACGGGAAGAATAAATCCCCAACGCGGTTTATAGATACCGTCCATCTTCGGCGATGACCTGGAATCCAACCAGCAAATGGCTGATTTCGCCGCCTTCGGTCATCGGCAAAACCACGCGCCAAATCTCGGTTTTCCCATCCCGTTCGGCGTAATCGGCCAGCGGGTGGTGCAGCAAAAGCGGCCGCCGGCGCGCGACCGCATCGCGATAGCCCGCTTCCCAAAGGCGGGCGATCGGCTCGGCGATGTCCGAGAGCTTGAGACCGGTGTATTCCCGCCGCATCGGCACGTTGGTGCTGGCCCCGTAGATCGCGAAACGGAAATCGCCGCCAGGCAGTACCTCGATCAGGTGCAGCCGCCCGATCCAGGGCATGAAATCCTCGAGGATAAAGGCGTTGCGCGGCGGAAACGCGCGCGCGCCTCTTTTGGCGACCCACAGCGCGTGCAGGTCGCGCAACCAAATCGGCATTTCGGCGAGTTGAACCTCGCGCATCACGCGCGCAGTTTGTACCCGCGGGCGAACATTCGCCAGCACAGCAAAGCGAGCGCCACGTTCACGCCGAGCATGACGGCCGCCCCCAGGAACGGATTCGTGTCGGCATGTCCGATAAAACCGTAACGAAACCCGTCGATCATATAGAAGAATGGGTTGAAGTGCGCCGCCAGGCGCCACATTTCGGGCAGGCGATCGATCGTGTAGAACGTGCCCGACAGGAACGACAGCGGTGTGACGATGAAATTCGTCACCGCCGCGATGTGGTCGAATTTCTCGGACCATACGCCGCCCGCGATACCCAGCAGCGCCAGCATCGTCGACGCCATCAGGCCGTGGAACACGATCCAGAGCGGCGACGACACGTGGATCGTCACCAGCGGAATCAGGCAGATCGCGACCACGCCGCCCACGACAATCCCGCGCACGATGCCGCCGGCCGCGAAGCCGACGACCAGCTCGATCGGCGACAAGGGCGGCATCAGCGTATCGACGATGTTGCCCTGCACCTTGGAAATGACGATCGACGAGCTGGTGTTCGCGAAGGCGTTTTGCGCCATCGCCATGATGATCAGCCCCGGCACCAGGAACTCGACGAAGGGCACGCCGCCCTTCTGCTGAACCGCACCGCCCAAGGCCAGCGCGAACACTGCTAGGAACAGCAGCGTGGTGATGACGGGCGCCCAGATCGTTTGGGTATGCACCTTCAAGAAACGACGGATCTCGCGCCAGGCGAGCGTTTTCAGGCCCAGCCAATTGACCGCACCATAGGTGCGGGGGGCGGGCGGAGTGGGGCGAGGTTCGATCATCGGGGCCGGGAAGATAGGCCGGGATGCCGGGCGAGCGCTACCCCTCTTCCAGTGGCGAAAGCCCTATGGCACGAAGGGTCTGCCATGCGCAAAATCCCGAAGCCGCCCACGCCGGAACGCCTGGAGAAAAGCGCGCTTGCCTATCTCGAGCGTTACGCCGCCAGCCGCGAAGGCGTGCGGCGCGTGCTGCTGCGCAAGGTCGAGCGCGCGGCGCGGGCGGGCATCGCCGAACGCGAGGCGGGGGCTGCCTCTGTCGAGACGGTATTGGACAAGCTCGCCGCCAAGGGCCTGCTCAACGACAAGCTCTACGCCGAAGGCTTGGCCGCAAGCCTCGCAAGGCGCGGCCTTGCGCGCGGGCGCATCGCCGAGCGACTGAAGATCAAGGGTGTCGCGCGCGCCGAAATCGGCGCGGCGCTGGCAGCCGTCGACGAAACCGGCGATACGGATCGCGCGCGCGCGATTCGCTGGGCCAAAAAAAAACGCCTCGGGCCCTTCGGCGATCCGGCCAAGCGGGCCGCGCGCCGCATGCGCGATATCGCCGCACTCGCGCGCGCCGGGTTCGAGCCCGATCTCGCGCGCCGCATCGTCGACGCCGCGGCGTCGGATTTGGACGATCCCGCCTAGCGGGCGATCATTCCATCACAAGCGCCACCGAGAACCAGAGCGGGCAAAACGCCTTGTAGGCGTAACGCCGGTTGCTCGCAGCGCAGAACTCCTGGAACGCTTTGAACTCGTGATTCTGCCAGCCGGGATAGTTCAGATACTCGTCGAACACGATCACCGTGCCCGGCACGATGCGATCGCCCAGCCCGTCGAGGATCGCCTTCGTGCTGTCGTAAAGATCGCAATCGATGTGCAGGAACGCGAAGGGCCCGGACACGGCCTTGCGGAATTCGGGGATCGTATCGGCGAAGTAACCGTTCACGAGGCGGATATTCTCCTGCGTCGTGCGGATCGCCGGCGGCTTGCCGCCCAGATCGAAATGGCCCTTTTTGACGTCGACGAACCAATCTTCCGAAAGCCCTTTGAACGAGTCGAATCCGTAGACGACCGAGTCGACGCGGTCGGCGACGAAGGCGAGCGTTTCGCCTTTGAATACGCCGAACTCGGCATAAACGCCGTCCTTCACCGTCACCATAGAAAGCGCCCGTTCGAGCATCTCGAAACGCCCGGGCCCCGGATATTTCGACGGCCGCACGGCAGTTGCCGTCGGCATCTTCTGGATCGCGTACGCGGCGCTTTCCTTCACCGCCAGCGCATACATCTGATGGGCCAGATCGCGGTCGTTTTGCCACTGCGTTTGCATGACGGCGAGCGCGATTTGCTGGACGAGGGCGGCGTTGGGATCGCTCATGGACGGGTCTCCGAGGGCAAGGCCAGGGTGTCTTTCTCGATCGGCGGCATTCCGGGAACGGGCACGCAAACCGCGGTCGAGAAGACGCGAAACTCGAGATTGACGCGCGGCTTGGTCATCGACGGCGTCACATAGGTGCGATGGATGACATGCTCGGAGAAAATCAGGCAATCGCCGACCGCCATTTCCGGCGCTGCGAAGGCTTCGCCGTACTCGGCGACGATGCGTTCGCGCTCGATCGTGATCCTGTCATAGGCGGCGTTGGCGCTCGCAAGCCCCCATTGCTTGCGCGGAAAATCGGGGCGGCAGGGCGCGCGCACCACTTCAAGACCGGGCGCGTCCACGCCGGCGGGGTCGAGCGGCGTCCAGCAATTCAGGACCGACTTCACGCGCTTGTCCTGCGTGTAGCTGTCTTGATGATAGGGGATGAAGGATTTCGACGACGTCGCCGGATCGTGGATGCGGAAGCCATTGCGGTCCATCGAGCAACGCAGATCGCGGCCCGCGTAGAAGGCGGCGCAAATCCGCGCATAGGGGCTGCCCGCGAACAGCGCCAGGAAATCGGACGGCGAAAGGAAACCGTCTTCGACCATCATTTGCGCGGTGCCAGCCCCGTGGGTGTCGAGCATCCGGTCGAGCGGCTTGGCCGCCTCCGTGCGTGCCCGCGCGCGCCGCGCTTCGACATAGGCCAGGATTTTCGCCCGGAAAGGCGCGAGTTTTTCCGGCTGCCACGCGCCGCGCACCACCGCCGAACCCGTTTCCCGGATATGGGCGGCGATCTGCGCGGCCGATTCGGCGTTGAACTCCATGCGGATGGACATCCTCGACGGTCGCGATTCGCGGTCAAGGATATACCGATTCGCGCGCGGCGATAGCGCAAGCCGCCTAGAGCGTCTTTTGATAGCGGTAGAACACGTCGTCGCGTTTCCAGCCCGCACGCTCGTAGACCGACTGCGCGGTCGTGTTGGTCTGCGCGGTGAACAGATCGACGCGCGCCGCACCGACGCTGCGCGCATGCGCGTCGACCTTCGCCATCAACGCGGCGCCGACACCCGCTTGGCGCGCCGACGGATCGACGAAAATATCGTTGAGCAGCCAGAGCGGCTTCATCACGCCCGACGAAAAGGTGCGGGACATAATGGCGAAACCGACCGCCTTGCCGCCGATGCGCGCGAAAAAGCCGGTGTAGTCGCCCCCCTGGAAGCGCGCGGTCAAGTAGGCGCGGCTTTCCTCGGGCAGCGGTTCGCGCTTGTAGAAAACGCGATAGCCCAAGAACAGCGGCAGAAGCTCGTCGATATCGGCCGCGCCGATGTCGCTGAAGGTTATTTCGCGCATCGTTTCACTTCTTCGCCGCTTTGGGATCGCGCGACAGGCCCTTGGCGTCGAGGGCGGCGAGATAAGCCGCCATCAACGCATCGGCGTTTTCGCCCAGCTCGCGCAGATAATCCCACGAATAGATACCCGAATCGTGCAGATCGTCGAACACGATGCGGATCGCGTAGTTGCCGACGGCCTCAAGCTCCATGATGCCGACATGCATCCGCCCGGGCACGATCTGCTTCTGGTTGGGGCCATGGCCCATCACCTCGGCCGACGGCGATTCGACGCGCAGCAATTCGGCGGGCAACGCGAAGCTCTTGCCGTCGTCGTAGTCGATTTCGAGGATCTTCTCGGCCTTCTTCAGGCGGATCTCGACCGGATGGTGTTTGACGCCGAAGGACATGGTGATGGATCAGGCGTCGAGACGGCGCGCTTCGTCCACCAGCATGATCGGAATTCCGTCGCGGATCGGAAAGGCGAGGCCCGCACCTTCGCTGACGAGCTCGGCGCGTTCGCGATCGTAGCGCAGCGGGCCTTTGGTCACAGGGCAGACCAGGATTTCGAGCAGCTTGGGATCGACGGCGGTCGCTTCGCTCATGGGCGCGTTCCTTTCACGCCTGTTGTCGCGCGGGCCCGCCTGCGCGTCAATGTTTCAAGCCGCCGGGCTCGGCGCCGGTGGCGCGCGCTTCGACGATGCCGATCATCGCCTTCGCGCGCTCGGCGAGGCCGGCGCTTTCCAGCAACGTTTGCTTTTCCTCGGGCGTGAACGGACACAGCATGGCGATGGTGTTCACCAGCCGCTCGTCCGGCGCCGATTCGATGGTACCCCAATCGCCTTGCAGGCCTTCGGCGGCGAAATAGGCTTTAAGCCCCGCGATCAGCCGCTTGCGGTCGAACATGCCGTCCTCGGGTTCGACGAAATCGGCTTCGTAGCCGGCGAAATCCGCGCGCACCCGGCGATAGCCGCGCGTGGTGGAGATTTCGTCTTCGATCCGGAATCGCACGACGCCGGTGAGCGAAATCAGATAGCGGCCGTCCTCGGTCTCCGACCACGATGCGATGCGCCCCGCGCAGCCGATCGGGTAAACGGCTTGCGCCGCGGCGCGAGTCTCCTTGGTCAGCGGCTGGACCATGCCGACGAGTTTATCCGCGCTCGCCAGCGCATCGTCGATCATCGCCAGATAGCGCGGCTCGAAAATGTTCAGCGGCAGTTTGCCGCGCGGCAGCAGCAACGCGCCCTGCAGCGGGAAAATCGGCACCGTGGCGGGCAAATCCGCGAAGCCGAGCTTGCCGGGCGGGCGGGCGCCCATGATGGCCTTACGCGAACATCAGCGACGACAGTCGCCGGCGGCCCTGCACGGTCAGCGGATTGGTGTTGCCCAGCGCTTCGAAGAACTTCACCAGCTGCGCGCGCGCGGCCCCGTCGTTCCAGTTGCGGTCGAGCTTGTAGAGTTCGAGCAATTGTTCGATCGCCGCTTCCTGCTGGCCGCCGGCGAACAAGGCGGTCGCGAGGTCGAGGCGCGTTTGATGGTCCTTCGGATTATGCGCGAGCTTCTCGAGCATCGGCGCCACGTCCACGCCCTTGGGCGCTTGGCGGGCGAGGTCGAGCGCGGTCTGCGCAGCCTGGATTTCCGGATCGCGTTTGGCGTCGGCGGGCAAGGAGTCGAGCACGGCGCCCGCTTCGTCGAGCTGCCCCAGACCGACGAAGATCTTCGCCAGACCCGCGGCCGCCTTGGCGTTGCCGGGCTCGTGGGCGAGGATCTGGCCGAAGATGTCCTGCGCGGCCGGAAGGTCGTTGGCCGCCAGCGCAGCCGCGGCCTGTTCCAGCGCCTGGTCGATCGGCGACGGACTGGCGGCCCCGCCCAGCTTCTTCACGAAGGCGCGGATCTGGCTTTCGGGTACCGCACCCAGGAACGCGTCGACCGGCCGGCCGCCTTTGAAGGCGAAGACCGCCGGGATCGACTGCACGCGCAACTGCGAGGCGAAATGCGGGTTCTCGTCGATATTGATTTTGACGAGCTTGACCGCGCCCTTCGCTTCCTTGACGACCTTCTCGATCGCGGGCCCGAGCTGTTTGCACGGCCCGCACCACGGCGCCCAGAAATCGACGATGACGGGCGTGTCGCGCGAGGCGAGCAAAACGTCCTGCTCGAAAGAATCGTCCGTCGCGTCCTTGATCAAATCGGCCGCGTTCGCGCCCGGCTTGCCGGCGCCGATCAACTGGTCCATGGGGTCAACTCCGCTCTCCAGCTGGGAAAATGGCGATTCCGGGCGCCCAAGGCAACCCCCTGGCGCAGCCCCAAATATCCCTTGCAATTCGACCATCCCCGCCTATTATCCGCGCCCGTTTCCAAGGCTGAAGCGCCCGTCGGCGAAATCGCGGGAGTAGCTCAGTGGTAGAGCATCACGTTGCCAACGTGAGGGTCGAGGGTTCGAATCCCTTCTCCCGCTCCAGTCTTGGGAAATGCCGCCCGCTCGAATGAAAAAGGCCCGTTCTCGCGAACGGGCCTTTTCGTTGTCGCCATCGGCGTTTGTTCACATCCGGTCCGGTGTGGCCAGCAGCACCTGGCCCATCGGGATTTCCTCGATCACCGGGCGGCGCGCGCCGAATTCGACGCGATAGGTCATGTAATCGCGCTCCTTGAAGAAGCGCACCGCGTCCATGAGGCACAGCGATTGGCGCGCCCAGTAGCTCGGCTCCCACAGGAAGAAGATCTTCGGACGGAACCGCTCGATCGTTTTCGCCGCCCCTTGCAGCGCGTTCCACTCCTCGCCCTGGGCGAGCAGCTTGATCACGTCGAGCCGTTCGATCGGGTTGGCCGCGATGTAGTCGTCGAGGCTCCAGACCTTCATGTCGATCGACTTGGTCGACTTGCCCACGTTGGACGCCTGAAGCGACGCGTTGGCGAAATTGCCGATCGAATCGTCGTGCAGAAACAGCTGGCGCGTTTCGGTGTGGCTCGACACGGCCGCCTGGTTGAGCGTCACGTTGTCGAGGCCGTTGAGATGCAGATTGGCCTTCAAGCGGCCCATCGGATGCGGATCGGGCTCGAACACATGCACGCGGCCCGCAGGGCCCACGCGATTCGCCATGATCATCGCGTGCATGCCGATATTCGAGCCGATATCGAACGCGACTTGGCCCGGACGCAGCATGCGGTTCAGCAGCTTGGAGATTTGCGGCCGGAACGCGCCGTAGAAATAGATGTACCATTCGAGGAAGGAATGCGTGTCGATATTGATCAACATCCCTTCGTCGTAATCGATGACCGCCTTCACCGGCCGCGCGTTGCCCGGCGGGTGCAGGGCGCGCACGAGCTTGTCGGTGCCCTTCGGGTGGAAGCGGCGCGTGAACCACGCGAGCGCCGGAACCCAGGCCGGGTGCTCGGGGCCGGGCTCAGGCGGCAAGGCCTTATAAGGTTCGGCCGAGGCGGGGGTGTCGGTCATGGCGGCTCGCAAATCTTCGACGCTCAAAGCTCGAACGGGCAAACTGTTTCCGGACATCGGGCGAGGGACCCATTCTATCGACGGACCCTGAACAACGGACCGTCTGCTCGCCTATTCCTCAAACTCCCCTGTTAATGTTGTTTTGCACCAGCTTTTGGCCGGTCGCAACAATTTGCTGTAATATCCGGTAATAATATGGCGCCGTGCGGTCCAACGATGGGCTGCGACAATGGCCGTGCCCTTGGGAGACCGTCGATGCCGTCCCATACTGAAAGCCGCAAAACCGAAATTCTGGAAAGGCTTTGCGCGATGGCGCGCCAGCGCCTGGCGGGTGGATCGGGGATCGCGGCGGCCGACGCGGCGGAGGCATTTATCCAAAGATTCTATGGCAATGTGGCCGTCGAAGATCTCGACGGCCGCACGCCGGACGATCTCTATGGCGCCGCGATCGCGCTTTTCGCCTTCGGCCGGACCCGCTCGCCCAATAAAGCCAAGGTCCGCGTGTACAATCCGCGCCTCTCGGAACATGGCTGGCACTCGACCCATACGGTGATCGAGATCGTCAACGACGACATGCCCTTCCTGGTCGATTCGGTCACCTCCGAGATCAACCGGCGGGATTTGTCGGTCCATTTGGTCATCCACCCGGTCGTGCCGGTGAAGCGCGACGCGGGCGGCGGCGCCTTGGCGATCGACGAAGCTGGTGCGCGCGAAAGCTGCATGCATGTCGAGATCGACGCGCAAGGCGACCAAGCCCAGCTCGACGCGATTCGTGCGGGTCTCGAGGCCGTTCTGGCCGATGTGCGCGCCTGCGTCGAAGACTGGCAGGCGATGCTCGGCGAGGCGAAGGCGGTGATCGCCGATCTCGAGGCGGGCAAGCCGCCGCGCGACGCCGCGGAAATCGCCACGGCGCGCGATTTCCTCAATTGGCTGGTCGCCGATAACTTCACCTTCCTCGGCTATCGCGAATACGTCTATCAGGGCGAAGGCGCCAATTTCCGCGCGACGGTACGCGAGGCCAGCGGCCTGGGTTTGGCGCGCGACCAGAATTTCGTTGTGTTCGACGTTCTGCGCCGGATCGCGGAATTGCCGTCGCTGCAGCACTTCGTGCGCGCGCCCGAATTGCTGCGCGTGGCCAAGGCCAATCGCCGTTCGACCGTCCATCGCACCGCCTATCTCGACGCGATCGGCGTCAAAGTCTACGCCGCCGACGGCACGGTGACGGGCGAGAAGGTCTTCCTCGGCCTGTTCACGTCGACGGCCTATATGCAGCGCCCGCGCGACATTCCGCTGCTGCGCGACAAGGTCGTCGCCGTGACGAAGCGAGCGGGCTTCGGCACCAAGGGCCACGCCGCGAAGGCGTTGCAGCACGTTCTGGAAACCCATCCGCGCGAGGAGTTGTTCCAGGCGACGGTCGACGAGCTTTACGAAACCGCCGTCGGCGTCGTGCGTTTGCAGGAACGCCAGCGTATCGCGCTGTTCCTGCGCCGCGATCCGTTCGACCGATTCATTTCCGCGCTGGTCTACGCGCCGCGCGATCGCTTCAATACCGAATTGCGCGAGCGCTTCCACGATATCCTCGCCAAAGCCTATCGCGGCCGTAAATCGGCGTTCTACGTCCTGTTGGCCGACGATTCGGCGCTGGTGCGCTGCCACTTCATCGTCGGTTTGACGCCCGGCGACGTGCCCGACGTGCGCGTCGAGGATCTCGAAGCGCGCCTGGTCGAAGCCGGGCGCGGCTTCGCCGATCGCTTGAAGGACGCGCTGATCGCCGCCGAGGGCGAGGGGGCGGGGCTGGCCAAGCTGCGCCGCTACCAAGCCGCGTTTCCGGCAGCCTATCGCGAACACTTCACGCCCGAGCAAGCCGTCGCCGATATCGCGGCGGTGGAGCGCGTGCTCGCGGGCGAGACGTCGCTGGCGCTCAATCTCTACCGTCCGGTCGAAGCGGCGGAGAACGAGCTGCGTCTGCGCATCTTCCACAAGGGCGCGCCGGTTCCCCTGTCCGACGTCATGCCGATGCTCGAATCGATGGGTCTCAAGGTGATGACGGAGGATCCCTTCCGTATCCACCCGCTCGACGGCTCGGCCAACGCGCTGGCGGGCGACGTCTATATGCACGACATCGCGATGGTCGCGCGCGAAACGCGCGAGATCGACATCGCGCGGGTGAAGCCGCTCTTCGAAGGCGCTTTCTCCGCCGTTTGGGCGGGTGACGCCGCGTCGGACGGGTTCAACCGACTGGTCGTCGGGGCCGCGATGTCGTCGCGCGAAGTGACGGTACTTCGCGCCTACGCCGCCTATCTGCGCCAGGCGGGCGCCACGTTCAGCCAAGCCTATATGGAGGACGCGCTCGCGCGGAACACGAAGATCGCGCGCAAACTCGTCGATCTTTTCCTCAGCGGTCACGATCCCGCGCGGAATAAGGACCGCGACGTGACGATGCGCGGGATCGGCGTCGAAATCGGGCATCTGCTCGACGGCGTCGAAAGTCTCGACGAAGACCGCATTCTGCGCCGGTTCTGGAACCTGATCGATTGCACGCTGCGCACCAATTTCTTCCAGGGCAAACCGTATCTGTCCCTCAAGCTCGACAGCCAGCGCGTCGACGATTTGCCGTTGCCGCGCCCGCTGGTCGAAATCTGGGTCTATTCGACGCGCGTCGAAGCCGTGCATTTGCGCGGCGGCAAGGTCGCGCGCGGCGGTATTCGCTGGTCCGACCGGCGCGAGGATTTCCGCACCGAGATTCTCGGCCTCATCAAGGCGCAGATGGTCAAGAACACCGTCATCGTGCCGGTGGGCTCGAAGGGCGGCTTCTTCGTCAAGCGTCCGCCGTCGCCCGAAGCGGGACGCGAAGCGCTCCAGGCCGAAGGTATCGCCTGCTACCAGATCATGATGCGCGGGTTGTTGGACATCACGGATAACCTGACGCCGACGGGCGTCGTTCCGCCCAAGAACGTCGTCCGCCACGACGGCGACGATCCCTATCTCGTCGTCGCGGCCGACAAGGGTACGGCCACGTTCTCCGACATCGCCAACGCGATCTCGATCGAATACGGGCACTGGTTGGGCGATGCGTTCGCCTCGGGCGGTTCGGCCGGATACGACCATAAGGGCATGGGCATCACGGCGCGCGGGGCCTGGGAAGCGGTCAAGCGCCATTTCCGCGAACTCGGCCACGACACGCAAACGCAGGATTTCACCGTCGTCGGCATCGGCGATATGTCGGGCGACGTCTTCGGCAACGGCATGTTGCGCTCGCCGCACATCAAGCTGGTCGCCGCCTTCGACCATCGCCATATCTTCATCGATCCCGAGCCCGATCCGGCGAAATCCTTCGCCGAGCGCGAGCGGATTTTCAAACTGCCGCGCTCGTCCTGGGCCGATTACGACCCGAAACTGGTCTCGGCGGGCGGCGGCGTGTTCGACCGCAAGGCCAAGTCGATCAAGCTCACGCCGCAGATCAAGGCGCTTTTCGGTCTGATCGCCGAGCAGATGACGCCGTTCGAGCTGATGAAGGCGATTCTGAAGGCGCCCGTCGATCTTTTGTGGTTCGGCGGCATCGGCAATTACGTCAAGGCGAAGGACGAGACCAACGCCGATGCGGGCGACCGCGCCAACGACGCGATCCGCATCGACGGCGCCGATATCCGCGCGCGCGTGGTGGGCGAGGGTGCCAATCTCGGCTGTACGCAGCGCGGGCGCGTCGAATACGCGCTCGCCGGCGGGCGCATAAACACCGATGCGATCGACAATTCCGCGGGCGTCGATACGTCCGACCATGAGGTCAACATCAAGGTTCTGCTGGGCGACGTGATCGCGCGCGGCGACATGACGTTGAAGCAGCGCGATACGCTGCTCGCCGAAATGACCGACGAAGTCGGCGAGGCTGTGCTGCGCAACAATTATCTGCAGACGCAGGCGCTGAGCGTGGCCGAGCTCGAAGGGATCGGCGGCATCGATCGCGCGATGCGGTTGATGCGCGCCCTCGAAAAAACCGGGCGCCTCCATCGCGGCATCGAATTCCTGCCCGACGACGAAGCCTTGCTGGCGCGCGCGGCGGGCGGCAAGGGTTTGACGCGGCCCGAGCTTGCCGTCGTCATGGCCTATGCCAAAATGGCGTTGTACGATGAGTTGCTGGCCAGCGACCTGCCCGACGATCCCTATCTCGCGGAAGACCTAGTCAAGTACTTCCCCCGGCCTTTGCGCAAGAACCATCATCCCGCGATTCTGCGCCATCGATTGCGGCGCGAAATCATCGCGACCGTGGCGACCAACTCGATCGTCAATCGCGCGGGCTTCGCGTTCATCCCCGATCTCGCCGAGCGCACGGGGTCGAGCGTCGCGGACGTTTCGCGCGCGTATCTCGTCGCGCGGCAGGTTTTCGGCCTGCGCGAGTTCTGGGGTGCCGTCGAAACGCTCGACAACAAAGTGCCGGCCGGGCTGCAGCTTGCGATGCTGCGCGGCTCGATCGCGCTGCTGGAGCGCGCGACCTTGTGGCTGCTTCGCCATTTGCCGGCCCCCATCGACGTCGCGGCCGGGGTCGCGGCCTTCGCGCCCGGCATATCGGCGCTCGGCCACGATCTCGAACCCGTGCTGGACACCGCGCGCCAGGCGGCCTTCGCCGCGCGTGCAAAGGCGCTGACGGATAAGGATGTGCCCGAACAGCTCGCGCGCCGTGCGGCCGCGCTCGACGATCTGCAGGCGGCACTCGATCTCGTGCGCATCGCCCGCGGGGCAAAGGCCGATATCGTCCATGTCGCGATGGATTACTTCGCGGCCGGCGCCAGGCTCGGCTTCGACTGGCTGCAGGATATGGCGTCGCGCGTGCCCGCCGCCGATCCGCTCGCCAAGCGCGCTGTCGCGGCGGCCATCGACGATCTCTACGCGTTGCAGGCCGAAATCGCGACCAGCTCGCTGGCCGCAGGCGGGGCCGACGCGTGGCTTGCCGCGCGCCAGGGCGCCTTGACGCGCTGGGAAGCGTTGGCGGGCGAATTACGCGCCAGCGGTGCCGCAAGCCTCGCCGCCTTGACGGTCGCGGGCCGCGAATTGCGGGCCCTCGTGCAAGGGTGAGCGCGCTGGATCGCAAAGCCGTCGCCGCGTGGTGCGTTTACGATTGGGCGAACTCGGCCTTTCCGGCCGTGATCACGACTTTCGTTTTCGCGACCTATTTCACCCAGGCCGTGGCACCCGATCCGGTGACGGGCACGGCGATGTGGGGCCATGCGACCTCGATCGCGGGTCTATGCATCGCTTTGCTGGCGCCGTTGCTCGGGCCCGTCGCCGACCATACCGGCCGGCAGAAACCGTTCCTCGCCGTGTTCTCCGGCATCGCTATCGCGGCTTGCGCGGCTCTGTGGTTCGTGCGCCCGTCGGCGGATTCGATTCCGCTGGCGTTGCTCGCGTTTGCCATCGCCACCGTCGCGTTCGAAGTCGCGGCCGTTTTCTACAACGCGCTGCTGCCGAAGGTCGCGCCGCACGACAAGATCGGCCGCGTGTCGGGCTGGGGTTGGGGCCTTGGCTATCTCGGCGGCATCGTGTGCTTGGCCTTGCTGCTCGTCGGCTTCGTGCAGAATCCGAGTCCTTGGTTCGGCCTCACGCGCGACGAGGCCGAACATGTGCGCATTGTCGGCCCGTTCACGGCGTTGTGGTGGTTCGTGTTTGCGATCCCGATTTTCCTGTTCGTCCGCGAGACGCAAGCCCTGGTCCCGTTGGGCCAAGCCTTCGCCAAAGGCATTGCCGATCTTAAAGCCACGCTTCGTTTCCTGCGCGCGCGGCCCGATATCGGCTGGTTCCTCGCCGCGAACATGATCTACACCGACGGTCTGACGACCTTGTTCGCCTTCGGCGCGATCTACGCCGCCGGCACGTTCGGCATGGAATTGTCGGAAGTGATCGTGTTCGGCATCGCGCTCAATCTCAGCGCCGGGCTTGGCGCGTTCGCCTTCGCCTGGATCGACGACAAAATCGGCTCGAAACGGACCATCGCCATCGGTCTCGCCTGTCTCACCGCGATCGGGGCAGCCTTGCTGTTGATCGAATCCAAAACGCTGTTCTGGATTCTGGGCGTGGCGATCGGGCCGTTTTTCGGCCCGGTTCAGGCCGCGAGTCGATCGCTCGCCGCCCGGCTTGCCCCGCCCGAACATCGCGCCCAGGTCTTCGGCCTGTTCGCACTCTCGGGCCGTATCACCGCCTTCATGGGCCCCGCGATCCTGGGTTTCGTGACGCTCGCCTTCGATTCCCAGCGCGCCGGCATGGCGACGATCCTGCCTTTCTTCCTGCTGGGCTTGCTTCTATTGTGGCGCCGCGTTCCATGACCCAAACCTGTCGAATCTGCGGCGGTGCGCCGAAATCGCATCACGTCGCGCGCGAGATGATGTACGGCTCGCGCCAGAAATTCGGCTATTTCGTCTGCGCCGATTGCGGCTGCCTGCAGATCGACGAAGTCCCCGCCGATCTCGGGCGCCATTATCCGAAAGCCTATTACAGCCTCGTCACGGGCCTGCCCAAGGCGCCGTCCTGGAAACGCCGCCTCGCCGCCGCGTGGGAATACGACCGCTCGGGCGGCTTGCTCGGCTGGGCGATGCACAAGCTCAAGCCCAATCCGGAAATCCGCGCCTTGGGCGAGCTCGGCATCCTCAAATCCGATCCGATTCTCGATGTCGGCTGCGGGAACGGCGCGCGCGTCGCCAGGCTTTCGCAGCTCGGCTTCGGCGCGGCCGAGGGGATCGACGCCAATCTCGACGAACCGGTCGAAATGGGCGGCCGCGTCATCGCGCGCAGGGCCACGCTCGACGAAGTCGACGGCAGATACCGGCTGGTGATGTTCCATCACAGTTTCGAGCATTTGCCCGATCAACAGGCCGCGATGCGCGATGCGCGACGCTTGGTGCGCGACGACGGGTTCGTGATGCTGCGTATTCCGACCTGCGATTCGGCGGCCTGGGAGATCTACGGCACCGATTGGGTCCAGCTCGACCCGCCCCGCCATCTCTATCTCCACAGCCGCGACTCGATCCGCCGTCTCGCCGAAGCGAACGGCTTGCGCCGCGTGTCGATCGAGGACGATTCCGACGGATTCCAGTTCTGGGGATCCGAACAGTACAAGCGCGGTATCCCCGCCAACGACAAGCGCGGCCATTCGAAAACGAACCCGATGTTCAAACTGGCGGAGCTGGTCGAATTCGAAAACCGCGCTCGGCAGCTCAACGCCGCGGGCCGAGGCGATCAGTTCCGCATCGTGTTCGCGCCTGCAGTTTAATTCTTAAATAACTGATATATAACAATTTTTACGAGATGGTGCGAATCGCCGCAGCCGATTAGGATGCGCGCCTTCGCAACGCGAAAAAAACGGCCATGGCATCCGAATCCGGTCTACACGAAAGCTTCGAACGCGAAGAAGAGAATCTCGGGTCCAGCGACCGGAGCTTCGGCTTCGTGTTCACCGGCTTCTTCTCGATTGTCGGCGCGATCAAATGGTGGTTCGACAATCCGCTCTACGTTTGGTGGTTCGCGGCCGCGGCGATTGTTCTGGCTTTCGCGTTGATCGTGCCGCGCGCTCTGGCGCCGTTCAATCGCGCCTGGATGAAGCTGGCGTTGCTGCTCTACAAGATCATGAACCCGCTGACGATGGGTTTTCTGTTTTTCCTGGTCATGACGCCGATGGGCGTCGTGATGCGCGCCTTCGGCAAGGATTTCCTGCGCCGCAAGCGCGAGACCGGCGCTACAAGCTATTGGATCGTCCGCGAACCGCCCGGTCCCGCCCCCGACTCGATGAAGAATCAATTCTAGGAATCGAACGATGCTCTCGCTATTCGGCGAACTCTGGCAGTTCATGAAAGCGCGTAAGAAGTTCTGGCTGCTGCCCATCATCGTGATGATGGGCGTGTTTGGCGGCTTGATCGTGCTGACCAAGGGCAGCGCTATCGCGCCCTTCATCTACACGCTGTTCTGATGCGCATTCTCGGTCTCTCCGCGTTCTACCACGACAGCGCCGCCGCCCTCGTCGAGGACGGGCGCATCGTCGCGGCCGCGCAGGAAGAGCGTTTCACGCGCAAGAAGCACGATGCGCGCTATCCGATCAACGCGATCAGATATTGCCTGTCGGAAGCGGGCGTCGGCCTGGGCGATATCGACCATGTCGTCTTCTACGACAAGCCGTTCCTCAAATTCGAACGCTTGCTCGAAACCTATCTCGCCTTTGCGCCCCGCGGCTTCACTTCCTTCCGGATGGCGATTCCGCTTTGGCTGAAGGAAAAGCTGTTCCAAAAGAAGCTGCTGACCGACGAATTGAAGGCGGTCGAACCCGGCTTCGATTGGGAACAGCGTCTGTTGTTCGCCGAGCACCATCAAAGCCATGCGGCGTCGGCGTTCTACCCCTCGCCCTTCGACGAAGCGCTGATCCTGACCATGGATGGCGTGGGCGAATGGGCGACGACGTCGGTGGGCATCGGGCGCGGCAATGCGCTCGAAATGGTGAAGGAAATCCACTTCCCGCATTCGCTCGGGCTGCTCTATTCGGCGATGACCTACTATACCGGGTTCAAAGTGAACTCCGGCGAATACAAAGTCATGGGCTTGGCGCCTTATGGCGAGCCCAAATACGCCAAGACGATTTTGGATCATCTGATCGACGTCAAGGACGACGGATCGTTCCGTCTCGATCTCGATTATTTCGACTATTGCACCGGGCTGACGATGACCAACGCGAAGTTCGACGCGTTGTTCGGCGGCCCGCCCCGCAAGCCCGAGCAGCGCCTCGAACAGAAGCATATGGACCTCGCCGCCTCGGTCCAGGCCGTACTCGAAGAAGTCGTGCTGAAGCTCACGCGCTCGCTGCGCCGAGAGCATGGCGTCGAGAATCTTTGCCTTGCGGGCGGCGTGGCGCTCAATTGCGTCGCCAACGGTAAGGTCCTGCGCGATGGCCACTGGAAGAATATCTGGATCCAGCCGGCCGCCGGCGACGCAGGCGGCGCTTTGGGCGCTGCCCTCGCCGGCTATCATCTGTTCAAGAACGGTCAGCGCGGCGCCATCACCAAGTCCGGCGATCGCATGGCGGGATCGTATCTCGGGCCCGAGTTCAAGCAGGCCGATATCGAGAAGCGGCTGACCGAAGCGGGTGCGAAGTTCGAAGTGCTGAGCGACGATCAATTGATCGCGCGCGCCTCGGAAGATCTCGCATCCGGTTTGGCGCTGGGCTGGTTCCAGGGCCGCATGGAATTCGGGCCGCGCGCGCTGGGCGGGCGTTCGATCCTGGGCGACGCGCGCAGTCCTGCGATGCAGAAGCAGCTCAATCTCAAAGTCAAATATCGCGAAAGCTTCCGCCCCTTCGCGCCGTCGGTCTTGCGCGAAGACGTGGCGGCGTGGTTCGAACTCGACGGCGATTCGCCCTATATGCTGCTTGTTGCCGACGTGAAGAAGGAACGCCGCCGTGCGATGACGGCGGAAGAAAACGCGCTGTTCGGCATCGACAAGCTGAACGTGCCGCGTTCCGACATCCCCGCCGTCACGCATGTCGATTACTCGGCGCGCATCCAGACCGTCCATGCCGACACGAATCCGCGCTATCACGCGCTGATCTCGGCCTTCAAGGCCCGGACCGGATGTCCGGTGATCGTCAACACCAGCTTCAATGTACGCGGCGAGCCGATCGTCGGCAGCCCCGAAGACGCGTTCCGCTGCTTCATGGGCTCGGAAATCGAGCGTTTGGCCGTCGGCAATTGCTATCTGGTGAAGGACCGCCAGGACCCCGCGCTGAAGCTCGACTACAAGGACGCGTTCGAACTCGATTAGTTTTTGATCGCCGCGTCGACGACCGGCGCCAGGCATTCGGCCCAGAGCGCATGGCGTGCCGCCGTGGGATGGCCCCAGCCGCCGACCCGCAAGGCCGGATCGGTCTCGAATTCCGGCTTGCGGCAGTCCGCGACGACGAAGCCCTCTTTCGCCAGATACGGCAGCAGGAAATCGGGCGCGTCGGCCAACAGTAGCACGACGAACTTCGCGCGCTGCTCGGCGGCCGCGTTTCTCATCCGCGCCAGCAAAGCTTCGAGAACCGGTCGGCGCTGGTCCTGGCGGGCGCGGAACGTCAGGCGCATCCAGGCCCGATGCGCCTCCGTCAGCAGCACGGAGACAGGCTCGCCCGGCCAGGGCCGCACGGGGCCGCCGCGATGGAAGCGCAGCGCGCCGTCGTCGATCGTCGCATGCGGGGGCACCAAGTTATGCCCGTCGGCGTCGCGCAACGCGCGGATCCAGCCGAGATGCGCAACGTTGCGGTATTGATGATCGCCGAAGAAGCCGTAGACGAATACCGCCGGCGGATCGGCTTGCCGCCGCTCCATCTTGAGCAAGGTCTGTACCGTGCCGTAGCCGCCCACGCCGAGATTGACGACCGCGAGGCCGGGCCGCATTTCGGCCAAGCGCCAGGCGAAAGTTTCGTCGTCGGCGACCGCATAGCCTTGGGTTATCGAATCGCCGACCAGATCGATCCGCGGCGCCCCGGGCTCGCCCGGCGGCGTCGCGCGATATCCGTCGGCGCCGAAATTCATCGGCACATTGCCGGGCTCGCTGGCGAGATAGCGGCCGGGCTTGCTCGTCCAGCCCAGTTCGGGATCGGGCTGCGACCAGCGAAACGCGTCGGCGACGGTCGGGGCGGGCGCGTAGGGCCTGTAGCCGGCCAGACGCAACCCGCCTTCGCCCAGACCCAAAGCGAAGATCAACGAAACGACGACGAGGACGGCGTTACCCAACACGTCCTAGTGCCGGAAATGCCGCATGCCGGTGAACACCATGGCGAGGTTCTTCGCGTCGGCGGCGGCGATCACCTCGTTGTCGCGCATCGAGCCGCCGGGCTGGATCACGGCGGTGGCGCCCGCGTCGGCAGCGGCGAGCAAGCCGTCGGCGAAGGGGAAGAACGCGTCGGACGCGACGACCGAGCCCACGCAGCGGCTTTGCGGTTCGTTCGCGGCCTTGGCGGCTTCGGCGGCTTTCCAGGCCGCGATCCGCGAGGAGTCCACGCGGCTCATTTGTCCCGCACCCACGCCGACCGCGGCGCCGTCCTTCGCATAGACGATGGCATTGGATTTCACGTGCTTGGCGACCCGGAAGGCGAACAGCAGATCGTCGAGCTCGGCCGGCGTCGGCGCGCGCTTGGTGACGACTTTCAGATCGGCCTTGGCGATGCGGCCCGAATCGCGGCTTTGCGCGAGGAACCCGCCCGACAGCGTCTTGATCGCGATACCCTTCGCGGCAGGATCGGGCAGACCGCCGGTCAGCAGCAGCCGGAGATTCTTCTTCGCCGACAGGATCTCCAGCGCCTTCGCGTCGGCATCGGGGGCGACGATCACTTCGACGAAAATCTTGGCGATCTCGGCGGCCGAAGCGGCGTCGAGCCTGCGGTTGAACGCGACGATGCCGCCGAAGGCGGAGACGGGATCGCAGGCGAGCGCCTTCAGATACGCCGCGTACGGGTTCGCCCCCAGCGCCGCGCCGCAGGGATTGGCGTGCTTGACAATGACGCAGGCCGGCGTGTCGAACTCGGCGACCGCTTCGAAGGCGGCGTCGGTGTCGTTGAGATTGTTGTAGGAGAGTTCCTTGCCCTGGATCTGGCGCGCGGTGGCGATACCGGGGCGATGGCTGCCGTCGGTATAGAACGCCGCCGCTTGATGCGGGTTCTCGCCGTAGCGCAGTGCTTGCTTGAGGCTGCCGCCGAGGCTGATTCGCGGCGGGAATTCCTGGCCCAATTGGCCCGCAAACCAGCCGGAGATCGCGGCGTCGTATGCGGCCGTGCGCGCGTAAGCCGCAGCGGCATAGCGCTTGCGAAGATCGAGATCGGTGGCGCCGCCCGTCGCGTCCATCGCGGCGACCAAATCTGCGTATTGCGCGGCATCGACGACGACGACGACCGATTCGTGGTTCTTCGCCGCCGACCGGATCATCGCCGGGCCGCCGATATCGATATTCTCGACGCAATCGTCGTAATCGGCACCTTTCGCGACCGTCGCCTCGAACGGGTAGAGATTGACAACCACCAGATCGATCGGCGCGATCTTGTGCGTCTCCATCGCCGCAACGTGATCGGCCATGGTCCGGCGCGCCAGGATGCCGCCATGGATGGTCGGGTGCAGCGTCTTGACGCGGCCGTCCATCATCTCGGGGAAGCCGGTATGGGCGCCAACTTCCTTCACCGTCAAACCGGCATCGGAAAGCGCTTTGGCCGTGCCGCCGGTCGACAGCAATTCGACGCCGTGGCGGGCGAGGGCCTTGGCGAAATCGATCAGCCCGGTCTTGTCGGAGACCGAAAGAATGGCGCGGCGGATTTTGACGGTGCTCATGCGCGAAGTCCCTTTCAGGCACGCGTCTAGCACCCCCGACGCCGCTATGCCAGTGCCGCACCGAGGGCGATAAAAATCCACAAAGCGCCCATCCACCAGCCTTGCCAGATACCATAACCCACGCTGGCGACGGCGAACGCCGCGCACAGCGCGCCTGCGAGGGCCGCACGCGTCGGACCGCTACCCTGTATGCGCCGACCCAGCGCCAGCATCGCGGCGGCGGCGGCAATGGCGCCGACGAGCCCGAGCTCCAGCCAGATCTGCAGCGCTGCGTTATGCGGGTGTAGCGGCAGCAATTCCGCCCCGGTCGCGAACTGGACCTTGCCCCTCGGCATCGTCCGCGATGCGTGCAGGCCCCAGCCGAAAGCGGGCTTTTCGAGGATTCGTTCCGCCGTGAAGCTCCATATCGCCGCGCGGTGATAGACGGAAACGCTGATATCGCGGCGTTGGGCGAGCGCATCGAATTGCGGCGCCGAGGCGATCAGCGGTGCGGCCAGAATGCCGGCGGCCAGCGCCGCGGTCAGGACCGTCGCGCCGCGCCTGGCGAGGAAGCCCGCGAGAATCGCCGCGCCAAGCGCGGCGGCCAGGGCGAGCTCCGCACCCATGCTGTTGAAATTGAACACGCAGAAAACGCCTGCCGCCAACAATACGCTCGCTCCGATCGCGCCGTAGACGCGCAGGGCGGCGAGGCTCGCGAGCGGCAACACGATCGCGAGAACGCCGACCGGCCGATTGAACAAAGCCCATAGATTCGTTTCCGGCCCGTGCCAGCGGCCGGCGAAGGAGTCGTCGACGCCGAACAGGCGCTGGCTGGCGAGTTGTGCGAGCAGCAACACGATCGCCGCCGCCGTTCCGAGAACGAGCCAGCGTTCGACGCGCACGCGATCCGACCGGTCGAGCGCTGCGGCGTTGCCCGCCATCGCCAGCCCGAACAAGGCGCCGAACGAGATCCGTACCCAGCCGTCGAAGCCTTCGGCGGCGTCGATCGCCCAGAGCAGCGTCAGCAAAGCGTAAGCGAGGAACGCGCCGAACCCTAAAAGCCAGCCGCGCGCCGGCCAGCGCCATGCGATCAAACCGCCGATCCCGCCGACGATCAGCAGCACGCCCAGCGCGTTGGGCGCCAGCACGGCCGACGGCGCAGCCAGCGCCGCGACCAGTGCCAGGGAATAGGCGCCGATCCGGCCCCGATTCACGCCGCGCCCATTATCAAATCGCAAGAGCGCGCGCCAAACGGCGCGTGCGCACGAGATTGGTAAGCGCGTCGGCGACATGCGCGAGCTGGCCCTCGGTGATCGAGGTCGAGGAGGGCAGCGACAGACCGTTCTCCGACAAGCGGCTCGACACCGGGAAGGCGCGATTGCCGGCATAGGCTTTGTAGGGCGGCATCTCGTGCATGCAGTAGAACAGCGGACGCGTATCCACGCCCGCTTTCGAAAGCTTCGCCATCAGCTCGTCGCGCGTGAGGCCCAGCCCCGCGCAATCGACGATTATCGAGAACACCCAATAGGAATTGTCGAAGCCCGGCAGGATCGCCGGCGTTTCGATTTCCGAAATGCCGGCGAAGCGGCTTTCGTAATACGCGGCGATTTCCTTCTTGCGCACGCGGAAGCCTTGGAATTGTTCCAGCTGCGCGCAACCGATCGCCGCTTGCAGATTGGTCAGGCGATAATTGAACCCGACCTCCTCGTGCCAATAGCGCTTGTTCGGGTTCATGCCGTGGTCGCGCAGCATGCGCGCGCGTGCCGCGACCGCGTCGTCCTTGAAGGTGACCATGCCGCCTTCGCCGGTCGTGATCATCTTGTTGGAGAAGAAGCTGAACGTGCCCGAGTCGCCGATGGCGCCGCATTGCACGCCCTTGTGCACGGCACCGACGGCTTCGGCGGCGTCCTCGATGACGACCAGCTTGTGCTTGCGCGCCAAGGCCAAGATCGGGTCCATCTCGGTCGGCTGGCCGTAGAGATGGACGGGCATGATCGCTTTGGTGCGCGGCGTGATCGCGTCGGACAAGGCCGCCGGATCCATGTTCCACGTATCCGGCGCCACATCGACCAGAACGGGTGTGGCGCCCGTGTAGAGCACGGCGTTGAGCGTGGCGGCGAAGGTGAGGTCGGGGACGATGACTTCGTCACCCGGCCCGATGCCGAAGGCGGCCAGCGCCAGATGCAGCGCGACCGTGCCGTTCGACACGGCCAGCGCATGCGGCACGCCCAGCAATTCGGCGAATTCCTTTTCGAACCGGCGCACGAACGTGCCTTGGCTCGAAATCCAATTCGTCTCGACGCATTCGGTGACGTATTTGAGTTCGTTGCCGCCCAATTGCGGCTCGGCGATCGGCACGCGGCGCGGGGTGGCCTGGGTGTAGAGGCCGACGGGGCGGCGCTCGCCGTCCAGCAGCGCCAAAGGCCGCGCCGAATCGCCGGCGAATTTCGCGAGCTGTGCGGCATCGGTGTCGGCGGGCAGGCCGCCGGCATCGGCGATCATCGCGGCACCCGCGCGCAACTCCAGCCCCGTGCCGCGCGCCATGGCGGCTTCGATTTCGCCGATGCCGATCCGGCCGGCGAGCTTGCCGTCGGCATCGACGACGAGCAGCAGCGGGGCGCAGGTGGCATCGAGCTTGGCGACGGCGTCGGCCAGCGAATCGCTGTCCTTCACGAGAAGGTCGGCGATGGAATTGGCGTTGGACAAGGATGGGGGCTTTCGAGAGGCGTTCGGCGGCGGGTCGAAGGGCATGGGCCTGGGGTCCGGGACGAAATGGCGGTCCCCGAGGTAACGTCTTCGGACCACCATCTAATCCCCCGCCTCGGGGCTGTCCAGGGATGCGACGGCACCGAACAAGAGGCGAACGGCGCCGGGATGGTTTAGTCTTCGCCGATGCAAAGCCGATTCGACGGAAAAAGGGTTCTGGTGACGGGCGCTTCGCGCGGTATCGGCGCGGCGGCCGCGCGGCTATTCGCGCGCCAAGGCGCCAAAGTCGGAATTCACTACGCGTCGGACGCGGCGGCGGCGCGGCGCGTCGCGGCCGAATGCGGCGACGCCGCCGCGTTCGGCGCCGACTTGACGCGCGGGTCGGGCGATTTGATGGCCCGCTTTCTCGACTTCGCGGGCGGCATCGATATCCTGATCAACAATGCGGGCGGGGTGCCGGGGCGCGGGCGCGATCCTTTCGATCCCGAAATCCGTGCGGCGACGATGGCGCTCAATCTCGATGCCCCCGTCGCGCTGATCCGCGACGCTTGGAATGCGATGCAAGCGTCCCGCGGGGGTTCGATCGTCAATGTTTCGAGCAACGTGACCGCGCAGGCCGCGTCGCCGCGTTTGGCGGTTTACGCCATCGCCAAGGCGGGGCTGGAACAGGCGACGCGGAATTTCGCCAAGCTGGGCGCCGCCGCCGGTATCCGCGTCAACGCGGTGCGGCCCGGCTTCGTCGATACCGATCTCAATCGCTGGGCGGACGATCCCGATCGCAGCGCCTTCGCCGCGCGGGCGGCGCGCGTGCCGCTGGGGCGCGCCGCGACGGCCGGCGAAATCGCCGCCGCGATCGTGTTCCTCGCGGGACCGATGAGCGCCTATACCACCGGCACGGTGCTGACCGTCGCAGGCGGCGAATAACTAGAAATCGCCGCGCCGGACTTTATCGGCCACACCTTCGGCGAAGGGACGCGGCGCAACGCCGAGTTTGTCGCGCATCGGCGCCACGTCGAAGATTTTGTCTTCGGCGGCGCGAGTCAACTCCGACGCATCGAATGGCAGCTTGATGCCGATGCGCGCGACGAACTGCGCCACCGCCGCCAATGCCGCGACCGGCACCGGCACGATCACGATCCAGCGTTTCAGGGCCGCCGCACTCTCGCGCACCATTTGCGCGTAAGGGATCGGCGTCGGCCCGGCGAGTATGATCGGCTCGTCGTTCAAATCGGTGCGTTCCAACGCCGCGACGACGCAGGCGACGACATCGTCGATATGGATGGGCTGGACGGTATGCTTGCCCCCGTCGGGCAGCGGCGCCGGGATCGGGACAAATCTCGGGAAGCGCGCCAAGAAGCGCAGTATACGCCCGACATTGCGATCGGCTTTGTCGCCATAGATCATCGCAGGCAGCAACACTTGCCCTGGTCGTCCTGTGGCCTTAAACGCGGCAAGCCCGTCGCGCACCGCATCCGCCGCCGGATCGTCGAGGCGCGAAAACACGCGCGTCGAGCCGGTGACGACCAGCCGCGCGCCCGGCGCCATCGCGTCGATTACCAGCTTCGTGTGCTTGGCGTGCGCCACGTAAGCAACCGCGTCCACATTCGCGACAGCTTTGGGTAAAGTCTCCGGCCGGTCGAAATCGCCGATACGCCATTCGATGCCGTCACCGAGTCCGGCGAGCTTCGTGGGATTGCGGCCTGTCGCGATCACCGCGTGGCCGCGCGCATGCAACGCCGCGACGACGCGTCGTCCGGTCATACCAGTGGCGCCGACGACCGCGATCCTCATGGCGTCAAACCCAGCAAGCGCATCTGGCGCTCGACCACTTTGGTTTCGTCGTAAAGCGCACGCGCACGCGCGAGGCCGGCTTCGCCCATACGCTTGCGCATACCCGCATCGTCCGCGATCTTTTTCAACGTCGCCCCCAACGCGATCTCGTCGCGCACGGGCACGAGAAAACCGGTCTCGCCATCGATCACTTCTTCTCGGCTGCCGCGAATATCGGTGGCGATCACCGGCAAGCCCGACAACATCGCCTCGACGATCGAACGCGGCATGCCTTCGCGATGGGACGGCAATGTGAATGCGTCGACCGAGCGCAAAATCTCCGGTACATCGGCACGATAACCCAAGAATCGGATGCGCTTAGACAGATCCGAATCGGCTTCGACCGCCTTTATATCGGCGTCGATCGATTGCGCATGATCGGACGTCAAGCGATCGCCGATAACCCACAGCTCTGCGTTCCTCGCGATCTTCATCGCGCGGAACAACTCGGGGTATCCCTTTTCGGCGACCAACCGGCCGATCATCGCGATCACGGGCGTATCCGGCTCGGTGCCAAGTTCGGCGCGCACGCGCGCGCGCGTATCCTCGCCCGGTAGCCTGGGGCGGAAACGGACGGGATCGGAGCCGTTGCCGATCGCTTCGATGGTTCCGCCTTTGCATAAACCCAGCCGTCGCGCGGTGACGGCATCCTCCTCGGCTTGAGTGAACAGCATGTCGGTGAAGCGGCCGCCGAACCATTCCAGCGCGATGTGCATAGCCCGCTTGGCGGGGGGCATGTGCTCGTGAAAGTAAAACCCATGCGCCGTATAGACGACGCGGCCGACTCCGGCGGCCTTGGCGGCGGGCCGGCCGGCCAAAGCGGCGACCGGCGTGTGGACATGGACTAGGTCGAAGCGTTCCGCTGTGAAAAGCGCCTTTAGGGCGCTGTATGCGCGCAGCAGGGCGATCGGGTTGGACGAACGCTGAATCGGTACATCGACGACGCGGAAGCCTTCGGCCTCGATTTGGGGCGTTAGATTTCCCCGCGCACAGGCTCCCACGACTTCGTGACCCGCATCGCGCTGGGTGCGCATGAGCGGCATCAGGAAATGGTGCAGCGTAAAATCGACGGCGCAGAGTTGGCAGATTTTCATCACGGAATCCGATATACCCTCGAATGTGGGCCTTGGCGAGGGAGGGACGCAGCATCCGGATTCTATTCGTTATCGGATCATTGGAGGTGGGCGGTGCGGAGATGCATCTTGCTCAGGTTTTGCCCCGTCTATCGGCGGCCGGATTCGAAATCGCCGTTCTGACGTTGAGCGGCCGCGGGGCGCTGGCCGCGACGCTCGCAGCGTCCGGCATCACCGTCTTCGTCGCGCAGGAATCTCGCGCACCTGGCGCAAGCGCGACATGGGTTTCGCGTGCTTTTCGTTTGATGCGCAGCGCCGTCGCCGCCGCGCGAATCTTCGCCCGCTGGCGGCCGGATGTCGTGCATTTCTTTCTGCCAGGCGCTTACCTTATCGGCGCGCCGATCGCGCTCTTGATCTCCCCCGCCAAGCGCGCAATGTCGCGTCGATCGCTGAACGACTATCAGTCGAAACGGCCGATCGTGGCGCAGTTGGAGCGCGCCTTGCACGCACGCATGCATGCTTTGCTTGGCAATAGCCGAGCCGTGACCGCGCAGCTAATCGACGAAGGGGCGCCGCCCGACCTGGTGCATTTGATCCGAAACGGCATAGATATCGCCCGCTTTGACGGGTGCTCGGCCGATCCCGCTTCGCGAGACCGGCTCGAGTTGCTTTGCGTCGCGAACCTGCTTCCTTACAAAGGCCATGCGGATTTGATCGATGCGCTTGCGCTGGCGACGAAAGATATTCCCGATTGGCGGTTGCGTTTGGTCGGTCGCGACGACGGCATCGGATCCTTTCTGCGCGATCGCGCCGCCGCCGCGGGGCTGGCGGCACGGATCGAATTTTTGGGCCCGCGCGACGATGTGCCGGCGTTGATGGCCGCGTCGCATCTGGCGCTGCTTTGCAGCCATGAAGAGGGCTTTCCCAACGCGGTGATCGAAGCGATGGCCGCCGGTTTGCCGGTCGTTGCGACGGCCGTCGGTGGCATTCCCGAGGCAGTGTTGCAAGACCGGACCGGATTGCTCGTCCCCGCGCGCGATCCTAAGGCGCTCGCGGCGGCGATCGTGGATCTCGGATGCAGCCCCGCCAAGCGGGCGGCCCTGGGCGCGGCAGGGGCCGCGCGCGCGCGTACGGAGTTTTCTCTCGATCGATGCGTAGCCGAATACGCCAAGCTCTATGAAAGTCTCAAGCCCAACGGCGCTGCCAGTCCCGGAACATAATCACGACCCAAAGCGGGTAGTGCATGTCGCGCGCGCCGGAAAGATGCGCATCCCAGGCTGCGCGGATCGGCGCAGGATCGAGCAGACCGTCGGCTGCGATCGCCTTTGCGTCGAGCAGATCTTCGGCCCAATCGCGCAGCGGCCCCCGCAGCCAAGCGTCGATCGGCACGCCGAAGCCCATTTTTGGCCGATCGTAAAGTGAACGGGGCACGTAGCGATCCAGCACGCGGCGTAAAATCCATTTGCCCTCTCCGTTGCGACGTTTTAGCGCGGGCGGCAGCGTCCAAGCGTGTTCGACCACGCGATGGTCGAGCAGCGGCACCCGCGCTTCCAGCGCCACCGCCATCGACGCGCGATCGACCTTCGTCAGGATGTCGTCGGGTAGATATGTGATCGTGTCGAGCAGCTGCATGCGCGCGATGGGATCGGGCATGTCGATCGCGAAGCTTTCGTCCCACAACGGCCCCTTGGCTTCGCCCGCGTTCCGCGCCACGAGCGCCGGGTCGGGCCATTGGCTGACAAGACGGCGATAGACGGCATCGAGCGAATCCAGGCGCAACACCTCGGCCGCCTTCGCGGCTTTTTCCGCCGGGCGCACGGGGCGCCACGCGGCGGGAATCAGCTTCGCCAGCGCGTCGATCGCGCCCGGTCCGGCGGCGTCGATCGCGCACGCCCCGGCTCGCCGTAGCGGCCCCGGAATCGCCGCAAGCTTACGCCACAGCGAATCGCCCAAGCCGTAGCGCGTGTAGCCGGCGAAGTTTTCGTCGCCGCCGTCGCCCGACAACGCGACGGTGACGTGTTTGCGCGTCATCTCGGACACGAGGAAGGTCGGAATCTGCGATGAATCGGCGAAAGGTTCGTCGAACCATTCCGTAAGGCGCGGCACCACGCCCAGCGCATGCGCCGGCGTCACGTAAAGTTCGGTATGCTCCGTGCCGAGATGCGCGGCGACCGCTTTGGCGTGTTTGGCCTCGTCGTAACCCTTCTCTTCGAAGCCGATCGAGAAGGTCTTCACCGGCCGCGCGCTTTGCGTCTGCATCAGCGCGACGACGGTGGAGGAATCGATGCCGCCCGACAAGAACGCGCCCAACGGCACATCGGCGATCATGCGCCGCTTGACCGCATCGCGCAGCAGCGTGTCGAGCCGCTCGATCGCCTCGGCGTCGTCGATCGTCTCGGTCCAACGTTCGCGGCCTTCTATCGCCTTCTCCCGCGCGCTCCAATAGACGTGCAACTGCGGCGCTTCGCCCGGCCGCCATTCGAGAAACTCGCCGGCACCGAGCTTGCGCGCTTCCTTGTAGATCGTACGCGGGGCGGGCACGTAGCCGTGGCGCATATAGGCGGCGAGGGCCTCGGTATCGATCTCGGGCCGCCAATCGGGATGGGCGCGCAGCGCTTTGAGCTCGGAGCCGAAGATCAGACGCTCGCCGGCTTGCGCGTAATAGAGCGGCTTGACGCCGAGCCGGTCGCGGATCAGCCACAGCGTCCGCGTCCGCCGGTCCCAAAGCCCGATCGCGAACATGCCGATTAGTTTGGCGACGGTTTCGCGGATCCCCCAGCGCACGAACCCTTCGAGCATCACTTCGGTATCGGAATCGCCGCGGAAGGCCGCCCCTTGCGCGGCAAGCTCGGCGCGCAGATCGAGATAGTTGAAGATCTCGCCGTTGAACGTGATGACGTAGCGCCCGTCGCTGGAATGCATCGGCTGCACGCCAAGGGGCGAAAGATCTATGATGGCGAGCCGACGATGCCCGAATCCGATCCCGGCTTCGGCGTCGGTCCAGATGTCGGACGCGTCGGGGCCGCGATGGGCGAGCGTGTCGGTCGAGCGTTTGACCGTCTCGGACAGCGCGTTCGCGCCCTGCCGAGCGCGGCGATCAAGTAAGCCCGCGATACCGCACATGCGCCTATGCCTTTGGTGCGCGAATGCCACTTAACCCATGGAAGATAGTGGCGTTCATCGAATGAACTAGCTATACAACCCGAGCCTGGAAAGCAAAGTATTTTGCGCTTCCGTCGTCGGACAAGGATTTTCCCCGCATGGCCGCCATCGCAACCGAGTCCGAGCCGCGCTTCGCCTTCGGCAAGAATTGGCGCGACTTCGTCGATGGCGTGGACGAGGCCAAGGTGCATCAGGCCGAAAGCGATTTGGCGGCTATGCTGGGTCGCGCCCGGCTCGATGGGATGCGCCTGCTCGATATCGGCTGCGGCAGCGGGCTGTCGGGATTGGCCGCGCGTCGGCTGGGCGCGACGGTCCACGGATTCGATTTCGATCCCAACTCCGTCGCGGCGAGCGAAGCGCTCAAGGCGCGCTATCGGGCGGGCGATCCCGACTGGACGATCGAACGCGGCTCTGCGCTCGATGCGGACTTTCTACGCCGATTGGGGACGTTCGACATCGTCTATTCCTGGGGCGTTCTACATCACACCGGCGATATGTGGGGGGCGTTCGAGCTGGCGCCGTTATGCGTCGCGCCGGGCGGCACGCTGGCGATCGCGATCTACAACGACCAGGGTAAAGAGTCGCGGATATGGGCGCGCGCCAAACGCGCTTACGTCGCCGGCGGCCCCGCGACGCGCGCGGCGTTGATCGCCTATTGCCTCTGGAAGCAATGGGGCAAGACGTTCCTGCGGGACACGCTGCGCCTCGATCCGTCACGGACCTGGCGCGCCTACGGCGCCGGACGCGGCATGTCGGCTTGGCACGACGTCGTGGACTGGATCGGCGGGTGGCCGTTCGAAGTCGCGACGCCCGAAGCGGTGTTCGACCATTTTCGTGCGCGCGGATTCACGCTCGAGAAGCTGAAAACCTGCGGCGGCGGCCTGGGCTGCAACGAATTCACGTTCCGCCGGAACCCGGATTGACGTCCGGCGCCTCGACAGCGCGCCCGCTTCCGCGTTAGGAAGCAAAGCATGAAACGCCGCGACTGGGCCGATGCCGATACGAAGCTGCGACTCGACGACGCCGTCGCGGCGATCATCGTGGTCGACGGATCCGACTATCTTCTGCAATTGCGCGATCCGTTGCCGCACATCTGGTATCCCGATCACTGGGGCACGTTCGGCGGCGCGGTCGAGCCCGGCGAGGACGAGGCGGCGGCGCTGAAACGGGAGTTGTTCGAGGAACTCGCCTTCGACGTAACCGACGCCGCCCGTTTCTCGACGATCGAATTCGACGTGCCGGGCGCGGGATTGGGCAAATTCTATCGCAGCTATTGGGAAATCCACGTCACCCGCGCGCACGCGGAAACGTTCGTGCTCGGCGAAGGTGCCGAGAAACGTGTCTTCGCGCCGCGCGATGTATTCGCGTTGCCGCGCGTCACGCCTTACGACGCGTTCGCGCTGTTCCTGCACCATTCGAAGGCGCGGCTTGGCGCCGAGCGCAAGGCCTGAGTCGGGTTAGAGCGGCGGCAACTCGGGCATCAATGTCGGCTTGCCGAACACGACGCGATCGACCAGACGCTCGTATCCGTAATCCCATTTGGAGGACGCCCAATCGTTGCACTTCGTGCAGATGTGGCCGTCGGGGTATGTGCCGCTCAGGTGCCGGTCGCGAACCGTGCGCATGCGCTCGCCCGTCCATGCCTCGCGCAGCGTCGAGAATTTGACGTTGCCGAGCACGACATCGCGGTTTCCCAGCCACTCGTGCGCGCAAAACTTGATGTCGCCGGCGAAGTCGATCGTTAGGCGCTTCCAAAGATGCGCGCAGGGGAAACGCGCGATCGTCGGCGCGCTGTTGCGCGCGGCGGCTTCGTCGGTCTTTTCCTCGCTGACCGCGCCGACCGCCGAATGCAGCTGCCGGATCATCACGTAGTCGACCAGCGGCGTCCAGAAATCGCGGAACGCCGCCGTCTCGTGATCGTTCTCCTTTTGACTCACGAAGCTGACCATAACTTTGGTCTTCGCCCGCGATTCGGCGCGCCGGTCGAGCAGATAAAAGATGTTGGACATCAAGCGCTCGTAGGATCCGCCGACGCGCACGACCTGATAGGCGGATTTCGACATCGCGTCGATCGAGATGTCGATCAATTCGACGCCCTGTTCGAGAATCTTGTCAATCCGCTTATGCGTCAACAGAATCCCGTTCGTCGTCAGATTGACGGTGGCTTCAGGTATCCTTTTGGCGCGGGCGAGCATATCGAAAAGTTTAGGATGGACGGTAGGCTCCCCGTCGCCCGTGAAGCGAAGCAGTACCTTACCGCCGGTCGCTTCGATCTCGTCCGCCGCCTTCTCGAACAGCGCGTAGTCGAGATGGCGCGAGCGGAACTCCGGATTCGCTTGCAGGACGGGCTGCGGACAATGGATACAAGAAAGATTGCACGTGTTCGTCACGTCGAACACGATCATCGGCGGCAGCGGATCGGCCTCCAACCGCAAACGAATTTTTTCACGCAAATCAGCGTCCACGTTTTTCCTCGATTTCCGGAGCTTCAATGGCCCGCACGAGGCCAAATATAGCGCGACGCAGTATCGCCGGTATTGAACAAAAGGTCAACGATCGACAGGGGCGTCTCCCGATGGGCCGCGACCTGCGGGTAGTCCGGATAGGAATATTCCATCCATCTAAGATTTATTCCTGCGGCGCGAAACTCGCCGTCGTCGGCGATGTAGTCACGCGCGGTCGGCCCGGAAAGATATTCGGTGGCGCCCACCGCCTTGCAGAGAGCGATCAATCGGCCGACCGGAGTTGGCGCGTCGACGTCGAACTCGGAAGCGAGCCGGTACGTCAGCGGCCGGCCGAGCGTCCGGAAACCCCAATCGATGGTCGCCACCGCCAGATCGCGCAGAAGCTCGTGCGGCTTGGCGATCGTTTCGCTCAAATCCGGGTACAGTTCCGCGAAGGCCGGCGCGCGCGCGTAGGCATGGCGGATCGTCGCCAGCATCCGTTCGCGCCACGGCTCTGAATCGTCGATTCGCTTGTCCAGGATCGTCGTGCGTTGCGGCGACTTCTTCAGCGGCACGGTGATCCATTTGGGGCCCTGGGCCGTCATGATGCGGTTTCGGTTGTACCAGGATCGATCGACGTACTGCACGGTGTCCAAGAAAATCACCGTCCTCGCTCTCGACAGCAGATCGAAATAGCCGCGCCAGGGCAAAAAGCAGGGCTGCACGATGACGGCGGTGGCGTTGTCGGACACTGGTGACTCCGCGTTGCTTCGGCTAATCTCTCGACTCGGGTCTGGCGTTCGCCGCCGTGCCCGGAACCCAAGACGCGACAATATCCGGAGAGAGAATTTGGCGCAGCATGATCGGCCGATGATATCGGTCGTCCTTCCGAGCTACAACGATGCCGATCTCATCCGTCCCTTCTACGATGCGATCCGCGCCTGTCTGGAGAATCAGGATCGTTACGCCTGGGAGCTGGTCTATGTCGACGATGGCAGCCGTGACCATTCGGTCGAGGTGCTAGCCGCGTTGGCGGCCGAGGATTCGCGCGTTACCGCGATCGAGTTCGAGCGCAATTTCGGACAACAACGCGCGATGTTCGCCGGTCTAAAGCACGCTCGCGGCGACTATGTGGTGTTGCTCGACGGCGACTTCCAATACGAACCGCGCGCCATTCTCGATCTGGTCAATGCGATGGGCCCCGAGCATGAAATGGCGTCGGGCGTCCGACTCGACCGGAAGGACGATGCCTTGACCGTCTACGCATCGCGGATCGGCAATTGGATCATCAGTCGCCATCTCTCCGAACCGTTGCGCGATTTCGGTTCGGTCAAGGCGCTATCGCGCCGCTTGGTCGATGCGGTGCTCGAGCAATCCCATACATGTTCGGACGTCCATCCAACAGCCTTTGCGATGCGTCCGCGCACCGTCCAGGTGGAGGTCGTGCATTTGCCGCGCACGCGCGGCTCGTCGGGCTGGGGTTTCTGGAAGCGGGTTAAGCTATTCTTCGATTTCTACATCTTGGTCAACGCCGACCATTTTTCGCCGCTGTTCACCCTCGGCGCCTTTTCGTGCGCGCTGGCGGCGGCATTCGTGCCGGGTCACTTGATCCTGGCACCGATCTTCGGTTACGCGGCGCAGCCGCTGCTGAGTTTCGCGGTCGCGATCCTGCTGGGGCTGTTCGGATCGGGATTGCTCGCCTGGTCGATCACGATGTCGCTGCTGATCAAGGTCTATCGGCAGAACACCGGCATGGCGCCGTTCCGAGTCCGGCGCATCCATCGCCAAGAAACGCCGTGAAGCCGGCGGTCAGGATGACGCGCCGAAAAACGCCCGGATCGCAGCGATCACCCGGCGCTGATCGGCGGCGGTCAGGCGGTTGTAGATCGGCAGGCGCAGCAATCGGGCGGACGCCGATTCCGTGACCGGCAGCGGATCTCCCGCGACGCCGAGCTTCGCGGCGTAAGGCGACAGATGCAGCGGCTCGTAGTGCGAGACGGCCGTGATGCCGCGATCGCCGAGGAATTTCTTGAGCGCACGCCGGGTTTCGCCGTCGCGCAGCACGACGAAATAAAGATGGTAGTTGACCGTCGTGTGCGCCGGGATGGTGGGCAGGCGCAGATGTCCGGCGGCGGCGAGATCGACTAGGCCGGTATCGTAGCGTTCGAACTGCGCCTTGCGCGCGGCGACGATCTCCGTTCGCCGCCCGATCTGGGCGAGCAGGACGGCGGCTTGCAACTCGCTGGGCAGAATCGACGAGCCGACATCGACCCACGTGTACTTGTCGACCTCGTTTCGGAAGAACGCGGTACGGTTTGTTCCTTTTTCGCGCACGATCTCGGCACGGCGGACCAATTCGGGATCGCGCAACACGATCGCGCCGCCTTCGCCAGAGGTGAAGGTCTTCGTCTCGTGGAAGCTGTAGCAGCCCGCGTCGCCCAGCGCGCCGACGGGACGATCCTTATAGGTGCAGAAAAGCGCCTGCGCGGCGTCCTCCACGACCGCAATCCCTCTTGCGCGCGCGACGTCGAGGATCGCGTCCATCTCGCAAGCCACGCCGGCGTAATGCACGGGCGCGATCGCCCGCGTGCGCGGCGTGATCGCGCGCTCAACCAGCGTCTCGTCGAGATTGAGCGTGTCGGGGCGCACATCGACGAACACCGGTTTGGCGCCGCGCAGCACGAAGGCGTTGGCCGTCGACACGAACGTGAAGGACGGCATGATCACTTCGTCCCCCGGCGCGATGTCGAGCAGCAAGGCGGAGAATTCGAGGGCGGCGGTGCAGGACGGGGTGAGGAAAACACGCGCGCCGCCGAGTTCGCGTTCGAGCGCTCGCTCGCACTCGCGCGATACGGCGCCGTCGCCCGCCAAACGGCCGGTCCGGGCGACGCGCGCGATCGACGCCAACTCCGCCTCGCCGATATCGGCCAGGCTGAACGGGATCGAATTGCCGCGCGCGGCGGCGAGAGTGTCTTGCGCCTCCATCGACTCCCGATCTACGTTGCGCGGCCCTTCCGCGCAACAGGTTTTCCGGTTGCCGATCTTTCGTGCCATCGCTCGACCCGGACCAAATGTTCCAATTTCGATATCAGGATCGCGCGCGGTGTTTTTGCGGCGCCGGGCTTGATCCGGCGGCGCCCGCCGTCGAACGCCAATTGCGCCCCGGAACGGTGAGATTCGTGCGTTGCGGCGCGTGCGGCAGTTTCGCGCAATCGCCCCAGCTCGATCGCGAATCGCTCGCGCGCTGGTTCGATTCGGCCGAATACCAGGGTGGTCCGGGCGTGGCCGGCAGTGCCTATGCCGACTACGCGGGCGACGAAGCGGCGCGTACGATCGAAGCCGACACGCGCCTGGCCGATATCCGCCCCCATCTTGGCGCCGGCGCGCGGGTGTTCGAGATCGGCTGCGCGAGCGGCAGCCTTCTGGCGGCGATCGCCAAAACCGGATGCCGGGTGGCGGGCTGCGACTTGTCGCCACGCTTCGCCGAATTGGGGCGTCGGGCCCACGGCTTGGAGATCGCGGTCGCCGATTATCTGTCGCTCGATCCCGCGCCCGCATCGGTCGATGCGATCCTGATTTTCGGCACGCTGGGCAATTTGCAGGATTTGCCCGCGGTTCTGGCCCGCGTCAGGCGCCATCTGGTGCCGGGCGGGCTTGTTTTCGCGAACTTTCCGGCGAGCGATTCGCTGATCGCGCGCATCTACGGCGCGCGGCACTGGATGTTCGCGCCGTCGATCAGCCAGTTTCCGACCCGGGCGGGCGTTCGCAAAGCCTTCGCTGCGGCCGGGTTCGCAATCGAATCGCTGCGGCGCGACCGCCAGCGGCCCAGTTTCGGGAAATTCGCCAAGCATGCGCGCTGGCGGTTCGTATCGGCGTTGCTCGGGAAATGGGGATTGTCGAATCGACCGATTCCGGTCGCTTTGCCGATACCCGGCGTGTTCATGCTGCGCGCGCGCGCGGACGTCGCTGCGACGATCGGAGTTTCGTGATGGATGACGACGTCTACGCATCGCAAAACGAGGCGCAGGAAGGCCATTGGTGGTACGCGGGCCGCCTCGCGCTTTTTGGCGCCGTCCTGCGAGACTTATCGTTACCGTCGGATTCCGTGGCGCTCGACGTGGGAACGGCGGGCGGCATCAATCTTCGACTGATGCGGCAGCTGGGGCTCCAAGGTATCGGCTTCGATTTTTCGCCGCTTGCGCTCGCCAATTGTCGCACGCATGGCCATACGCGACTCGTGCGTTGCGGCGTGGAGGAACTGCCGGTAGCCGATGCCTGCGCGGATCTCGTGCTCGCCACCGATGTCGTCGAACATGTCGAAGACGATCGTAAAGCCGTCGTCGAACTCGGGCGGACCCTGAAGCCGGGCGGATACTTGCTCCTGACCGTACCGGCCTTCGACGTCTTATGGGGGGCGAACGACGCCGTTTCCGGCCATAAGCGTCGCTATCGTCTGGGACGGACCGTTGATCTGATCCGGCAGGCGGGACTCGATCCGGTCGAACGGTTTTATTTCAGTGCGGCCTTTTTCCTACCGGTGCTTGTCGCGCGTTCGCTTGAGCGCGCGCGCGGCGCGGATGCGCTGGCGGCAGGAATACGCAGCGATCTGGACCGGACACCGAAATCGCTCAACCGCTTGCTTGCCATCGTTTCGTACGCCGATGGCGCGATCTGTCGGCGATTGCCGATTCCATTCGGCACGTCGGTCTTGGTTCTGGCGCGGAAGCCGGTCTAAGCCGCTTCGTCGTTTGGTCGCGGCCGTTTGCCGGCCGTCCATGGGGAAAATCAAGGCGCGACAAGCGCGGGAGCGTGGCCGTCAGCGCGCAGTCGCCAAGCCTGATGAAATCGCCCATTTCGCACCACGCCGCGCCGGCGCTGATTCGTTTCTCCGTTACGGTTCCCGCAAGTATTCCTGCCACGTGACAGTCGCTATTCATCGGGGGCACCCGCTTGATATAGCTCGATTTATCCAATCTCCATCCGTAATTTGTTGAATTTGCGTGCCCGTCCACCAATGTCATCAAACCGACGGATTCAATTGGTGTTCATCGACTGAACGGATGCTTGACCGCACGCGGGGGCTGGCCTATACGGGCGCCCGTGGGGATTGCTTCAAATTTTCCGACAATCCGAAGTTCACCGACATCGGCCGACCCGGCGGGCGGCGCGGGCGAAGACGGCGTGATGATGCTCAATGTGCTGACGGCCGTCGAGCGTCAGCCGCAAGTGACCCAGCGCCGCCTGTCGAGCGATCTGGGAATCGCCCTGGGATTGGCGAATGCCATCCTCAAGCGCTGCGTGCGGCATGGTCTGGTGAAAATTTCCCAGGCGCCCTTCAACCGCTATAGTTACTACCTGACGCCGAGCGGCTTCGCGGAGAAGAGCCGGTTGACCGTTCAGCACCTTCGCTACTCCTTCAACCTGTTCCGCGACGCCCGAAATCAATACGCGGCGCTGTTCGCGACTCTCGTCGCGGCAGATTTTCGCCGTATCGCTTTGCTCGGAGCGAGCGAACTCGCGGAAGCGGCGTTGCTGTCGGCGCGCGAAACCGGCTCGACGATCGTCGCCGTGGTCGATGCGGAGTTTCCGCGCGACCAACATGTCGGCATTCCGGTCGTTCGCGATTTCGCCAGACTCGTCGGTCTCGTCGATGCGCTGGTTCTGACCGACATGAAGACGCCGCAGGCCACATTCGACGCCGCTTTGACGCGCGGCCCCGGCCTGGGCATCGGGCGTCCGTTCATTCTGGCGCCCGAGCTGCTTGGCGTGTCGGGCCACCCGGCAAGCGATACGACGGAGGCCGCGCCATGAAGCGCTGGTTCGTCGTCCATACCCAGCCGAACGCGGAACTGCGAGCGGCGGCGCATCTTCGCCGTCAGGAGTTCGGCGTTTATCTCCCGACCTACCTGAAACGCCGCAGCCACGCGCGCCGGATCGATACCGTTCGCCGCGCGCTTTTTCCGCGCTATCTGTTCGTCGAGATGGACGGCGACGCCCGCTGGCGGCCGATCCTGTCGACGGCCGGCGTCGTCGATCTCGTGCGCGTGGGCGATCGACCGGTTCCCGTCCCGTCGGGAATCATCGATACGCTGCGCGCGTGCGAAAAATCCGGATGTTACGACGACAACGACGCTGCCCGATTCACGCCCGGACAGCTCGTCCGTGTGCTGGCTGGGCCATTTGCCGATTTGGTCGGGCGCGTTGCCGCGCTTGCCGACTCAGAACGCGTCTACATCCTGCTCGATCTTTTGGGCCGGGAAGTGCGCGCGAAAATCCAGGCGGATGCGGTGACGTCCGCCTAACCGGCGGACGGTATCGCCCCGTCCTTTCATCTGTCGCTTGGCGCTCGCGTGAAACTTCCGTTTCACCCGGCGTGCGGTAGCTTGGGAAGACAGTCTTGAAAGCATCATTGCCGTTTATCGACCTTCAGTCGCAGCGCAAACGCTTGGGTGCGCCGCTCGAAGACTCCATTCTGCGGGTCGTCCGTTCGGGCCAATACATCATGGGGCCGGAGATCGCGGCGCTGGAAAAAGCGCTCGCCGAATTCTGCGGCGCGCCCGAGGCGCTCGCTTGTTCGAACGGTACGGACGCGTTGGCGCTCGTGCTGATGCAAAAGAATCTGCGCCCGGGCGAAGCGGTGCTGTGTCCCGCTTTCACCTTCGCGGCGACGGCCGAAGTCGTCGTCTGGTTCGGCGCGACGCCGATTTTCGTCGACGTCGACGCCGACACGTTCAACGTCACCACGGCCACGCTCGAGGCGGGCTTGAGCGCGGCCAAGCGCGCCGGCGTTCGGCCGGTGGGCATCATTCCGGTCGATCTTTTCGGCCAGTCGGCGGATTACGACACGATCCTGCCGTGGGCGAAGGCGAACGGTCTGTGGACCCTGGTCGATTGCGCGCAGAGCTTCGGCGCGCATTACAAGGGCCGTCGTGCGGGCGCCATCGGCGACTACGCGGCGACGAGCTTCTTCCCCGCCAAACCGCTGGGTTGCTACGGCGACGGCGGCGCGGTGTTTTTCCACGATCCCGGCGAACGCGAAGCGCTGAATTCGTTCCGTGTGCATGGCCAAGGCATCGATCGCTACGACAACGTCCGGATCGGCATGAACGGCCGGATGGATACGCTTCAGGCGGCGGTCCTGTTGCACAAGCTGGCGATTTTCGACGACGAGATCGCGGCCCGCCAGCGCGTGGCGGAAAGGTATGCGGCCGGCCTGGCCGATGTGGTCGCGGTGCCGGTGGTGCCCGAAGGGCATATCTCGACCTGGGCGCAATATACGATCCGGGTGCCGGCGGCCAAACGCACCGCGATCGCCGACGCGTTGCGCGCGCAGGGCGTGCCGACGGCGATCTACTATCCGCGGCCGCTGCACCGCCAAACCGCCTATAAGGATTTTCCGGCCGCCGGCAACGGCTTGCCGGTCAGCGAAAGATTGGCCGACGAAGTCCTGAGTTTGCCGATGCACGCCTATCTCGAAGCCGCCGATCAAGACCGTATCGTCGCGGCGTTGCGCGGCGCGCTCGCCGTTTGAACTTTCCCCTTTGGAGCTCGAAATGTCCCACGCCACCGATTTCTTCGAAGAAGCCGCCCGCATCTGCCGCGAGATCGACCGCGACCAAGTCGAGCGTTTGGCGGACGGCCTGGCCGCGACGCGCGAAGCCGGCGGGCGTTTGTTCATCCTGGGCGTGGGCGGTTCGGCGGGCAATGCCAGCCATGCGGTGAACGATTTCCGCAAACTGTGCGGGATCGAATCCTACGCGCCGACCGACAACGTCTCCGAGCTCACCGCACGCACCAACGACGAAGGCTGGGAAACGGTCTTCGAGGAGTATCTGCGCGTCAGCCGCGCGACATCGAAGGACGCGATCCTGGTCTTCTCGGTCGGCGGCGGCGACAAGGAAAAGAACGTCAGCGTCAACCTGGTGCGGGCGATCGACGAAGCGAAATCGCGGGGCATGAAAGTGTTCGGCGTCGTCGGCCGTAGCACGGGTCACGCCGCCAAGAACGGCGATGCGGTCGTCGTCGTGCCGATCGTCAATGCCGATCGCGTGACGCCGCATTCCGAAGCTTTCCAGGCGGTCGTTTGGCATTGCCTGGTCTCGCATCCCAAGCTGCAGCGCAAAGCGACGAAGTGGTGAAACGCAAGGCCGTGTTCCTCGATCGGGACGGCGTCTTGGCGATCCCCGAATTTCGCGACGGGCGTTCCTACGCCGTGCGCCGGGTCGAGGATTTCCGGATATACGGCGACGCGCCCGGTGCGGTCCGCTCTCTGGTCGACGCCGGTTGGCTCGCCATCGTGGCGACGAATCAGCCCGACATCGCCAACGGCTTGGTCGACGCGGCCGCGGTCGACGCGATGCACGACATCCTGCGCGCGCGCATGCCGTTGGCCGCCGTCGAAACCTGCCCGCACGCGCAGAATGCGGGCTGCGACTGCCGCAAACCGAAGCCGGGGCTTTTGTTGCGTGCCGCCGATCGGCTGGGGATCGACCTCGCCGCAAGCTGGATGGTCGGCGATCGTGCCGGCGACGTGGCGGCGGGCGCCGCGGCCGGCTGCCGGACGATCTTCATCGATCGCGGCTACGAAGGTCACGCCGCCGCCCGGGCCGATTTCGCCGCCGCTTCGCTCGCCGAGGCCGCTACCCTGATCCTCGCAGAATCCGCGCAAATCCACTGAAGGAAACGCCATGTCTCGACTCGACCAGCTCAAGATAAAAATCTTCGCCGACGGCGCGGATCTCGATTCGATCCTCAAGCTCCACGCCAATCCCCGAATCAAGGGCTTCACGACCAATCCGACCCTGATGCGCAAGGCCGGCATCTCGGATTACGAGGCGTTCGGGCGCAAGCTGCTCGGCGCCATCACCGATCGCCCGATTTCGCTCGAAGTGTTCGCCGACGATTTCCCGACGATGGAAAAGCAGGCGCTGGCGATCGCCTCCTGGGGCAAGAACGTCAACGTCAAAATTCCGATCACCAACACCAAGGGCGAAAGCGCCGCTCCGCTGATCGCGCGCTTGTCGAAAGCCGGCGTGGTGCTGAACATCACGGCGATGATGACGCTGCAGCAGGTGCGCGACGTCGCCGAAGCGCTCGATCCCGCTACGGGCGCCATCGTGTCGGTCTTCGCCGGACGCATCGCCGACGCCGGGGTCGATCCGGTGCCGCTGATGAGCGAGGCGCTGAATATCCTCAAGTCGCGGCCGAAGGCCGAATTGCTGTGGGCCAGCCCGCGCGAATTGCTGAACATCCTGCAGGCCGACGATATCGGCTGCCCGATCATCACCGTTACGAACGACGTCCTCGCGAAGTTGCCCTTGATCGGGAAGGACCTTACCGAGTACTCCCGCGAGACCGTCGAAATGTTCCGGCGCGACGCGGTCGCGGCCGGTTTCGACATCCGCACGAACTGAAGGCACGGGAAAGTCACGGAAATGCAAACCGAAAAGAAGAAAATCCTCATCACCGGCGGCGCCGGCTATGTCGGCGGCGTGCTGGTTCCGCGCCTGCTCGATAAGGGCTACGAAGTCGTCGTCTACGACGCGTGCTGGTACGGCAAGGAGCACCTGCCCAAGCATCCGCGCCTCGAGGTCGTCCAAGGCGATATCCGCGACACGTTGAAGCTCGGCATGGCCTTCGGCGGCGTGCATACGGTGCTGCATCTCGCCTGCGTTTCGAACGATCCGAGTTTCGATCTCGATCCCAACCTGTCGAAGTCGATCAATTTCGACTGCTTCGAGCCGCTCGTCCTTGCCGCGCGCCAAGCGGGCGTCACGCGTTTCGTGTACTGCTCCTCCAGCTCGGTCTACGGCGTCTCCGAGCAGCCCGAGGTGTCCGAGACCCACGCGTTGCTCCCCGTTTCGCACTACAACCTCTACAAGGCGCTATGCGAGCCGATCTTGTTCCGCTACACGTCGCCGAAATTCGAGACGGTGGTTATCCGTCCGGCGACCGTCTGCGGCTATTCGCCCCGTCAGCGGCTCGACCTGTCGGTCAACATCCTGACGAACCTCGCCGTAAACAAGGGCGAGATCACGGTGTTCGGCGGCGCGCAGCTGCGCCCTAACCTGCACATCGAAGATATGGCCTCGGCCTACGAAGTGCTGATCGAAGCCCCGGCCGCTAAGGTGCAGGGCGAAATCTTCAACTGCGGCTTCCAGAATCTTTCGATCTCGAAAATCGCCGAAACCGTGCGCGACGTCGTGAAGACGGAATTGCCGGGCAGGGGCGAAATCAAGATCACGACGTCGCCGTCGAACGATCCGCGCTCCTATCACATCAATTCGGACAAGATCACGAAGGTGCTCGGCTTCAAGCCCAAGCACACGGTCGAGGACGCGGTGCGCGACCTCGTCCGCGCCTTCGCGGCCGGCAAGCTGCCCGACAGCCTGACCGACGAGAAGTACTTCAACGTCCGCACGATGAAGGCCATCGAAGCGAAATGAACGATCTGCCCAAAGCGGTCGTCACCGGCGGCGGCGGCTTCATCGGTAGTCACGCGGTCGACCTCCTGGTCGGCCGCGGCTACCGGGTCGCCGTCGTCGACGATTTTTCGACGGGGCACCGCAACAACCTGGCGCATCACGCGGGCGACAACCGCGTCGAGATCCATCAGCGCGATATCCTCTCGCTCGAACCGGGCGACAAGATTTTCGACGGTGCACGCCACGTGTTTCACTTCGCGGGTATCGGCGACATCGTTCCGTCCATCGAACGGCCGCGCGACTATATGAACATCAACGTCCAGGGCACCGTGCGCGTCCTGGAATGCGCGCGCGCGGCGGGCGTGCGCAAGTTCGTCTACGCCGCGTCCTCGTCCTGCTACGGCTTGGCGGCCGTGCCCACGCGCGAGGACCATCCGATTTCCTGCGAACATCCCTATGCGTTGTCGAAATATCTCGGCGAACAAGCGGTGTTCCATTGGCATAAAGTCTACGGCCTGCCCGTCAACTCGGTTTGCATTTTCAACGCCTACGGTCCGCGCGTGCGCACGACCGGCGCGTACGGCGCGGTATTCGGCGTGTTCTTCAAGCAGAAGCTGGCCGGCAAGCCCTTCACTGTGGTCGGCGACGGCACGCAGACCCGTGATTTCGTTTATGTGACCGACGTTGCCGCCGGGTTCTTGGCCGCGGCGGAAACCGCGATTTCCGGCGAGCGTTTCAATCTCGGTGCCGACGCGCCCCAAAGCGTCAATCGCCTGATTGAGCTGATTGGTGGCGACAAGGTGCATATGCCAAAACGGCCCGGCGAGCCCGACTGTACATGGGCGGATATCGGCAAAATTACGTCGCAGCTGGGGTGGCGCCCGCAGATCCCCTTCGCCGAGGGTGTTGCGCGGATGATGAAAGACATCGAACGCTGGCGTGACGCGCCGCTGTGGGAACCAGACAGCATCGCCAAAGCGACCGAAACCTGGTTTCGCTATCTCGATAAGACGGACGCCCGGAAATGACAACGTTCGACCTCAAAAGCCGTTTCGGCCACAAGATCAAAACCGCCGAGGAGATCGCCGATCTGATCGGCCCGCGCCCGCGGGCGCGAAAAGTTATCATGTGCCATGGCGTGTTCGACGTCGTGCATCCCGGTCATCTGCGCCACTTGCTATACGCAAAGAGCAAGGCCGATATCCTCGTCGCATCGCTCACCGCCGATCGCCACATCACGAAGGGGGCGCATCGCCCGCATGTGCCGCAGGATTTGCGCGCGGTGAATCTCGCGGCCTTCGAAATGGTCGATTTCGTCGTCATCGATCCGAATAACAAACCACTGGCAAATATCGGCGTCATCAAACCCGACTATTTCGCCAAGGGTTACGAATATGTCGCGGGCGGCATGCCGCCCAAAACGGCGGAGGAGGCGGAAATGCTCGCTTCCTACGGCGGCGAGATCATCTTCACGCCGGGCGACATCGTATACTCCTCGTCCAAACTCATCGACGCCTCACCGCCGACGCTGCGCACCGAAAAGTTGCTTTCATTGCTCCAGGACGAAGGTTTGACCTTCGACGATCTACGCGAGGCTTTGAAGGCTTGCGCGGGGAAGCGGGTTCACATCGTCGGCGACACGATCGTCGATAGCTACACCCAAACCACGATGATCGGCGGCCAGACGAAAACGCCGACGATCAGTGTACGCTACGAAGGCCGCAAGGACTATATCGGCGGCGCAGCCATTGTCGCTCAGCATCTGCGAGCCGCAGGTGCCGACGTGACCTTCACCACTGTTCTGGGCGAGGATCCATTCAAGGACTTCGTGATCGATGGGTTAACGAAGTTCGGCGTGAAGGTGAATCCGATTGTCGATCCGACGCGTCCGACCACGAACAAGAACGCGATCGTGGCCGAAGGCTACCGCATGCTGAAGATCGATACGCTTGACAACCGATCGATTTCGGACACGATCGTCTCGAAAATCGTCGCGGCCGTGACGGAAACGCCCGCCGACGCGGTCGTATTCAGCGATTTTCGTCACGGTATCTTCAATAAGCGCACGATCCCGACGCTCGTCGGCGCGATACCGAGCGACGTATTGCGTGTTGCCGATAGCCAGGTCGCCAGCCGTTGGGGCAACATCACCGAGTTCCAAGGCTTCGATCTGATTACGCCGAACGAACGCGAAGCCCGCTTCGCGACGGGCGATCAAGATTCGGGCGTCCGTCCGCTCGCCTCACAGGTTTATGACGCGGCGAAGTGCAAGCTGCTGATTCTGAAGCTGGGTGACCGTGGCGTGCTGGCCGGCCGCTCGTCCGACCACGAAGCGCTGAACAGCTTCTTCGTGGTCGATAGCTTCGTCGAACGCGTTGTCGATGCTGTCGGCGCCGGCGACGCGCTGCTCGCCTATGCGACGTTGGCCTTGCTTGCGACCGGCTCGCCTGTCGTGGCCACGGTACTCGGCAATATGGCCGCAGCCTGCGAGTGCGAACGCGACGGAAATATTCCGATCGTTCCCGCCGATCTTCGGGCGAAGATCGATACCGCCGAAAAACAGGCGCGCTACCAGTGACGTTCCGCTGCGTCGTCGTCGGCCTCGGCGTTCAAGGCCACAAGCGGCGCAAGCATGCGGGCGCCGATTACGTCGGCTCGGTCGATCCGTTTGTCGCCGACGCCGATTGGGCCCGGCTGGAAGACGTGCCGCTGGACGCTTACGATGCGGCTTTGCTCTGCGTGCCTGACGAGCCCAAGGTCGCGCTGATGACCCATCTCGCGCGCCACGGCAAACACGCGCTTGTCGAAAAACCACTCTGGGCGGGCACGGCGGCCGAACTCGACGCGCTGGAGGCCGCCGCGCGCGCCGGAAACGCGACGTTCTACACCGCTTACAATCATCGTTTTGAGCCGCACTACGCCGCTTTGCGCGGCGTACTGGCCGAAGGGAAACTCGGCCGAGTTTATCATGTCCGCATGTTCTACGGGAACGGCACGGCGCGTCTTGTGCGCGAATCGCGCTGGCGCGACGAGGGGGCGGGGGTCCTGCCCGATCTCGGCTCGCATCTGCTCGACACGTTGCGATTCTGGTTCGGCGACATCGCGGACGATTTCCGCGTCATTCATGCCGGCCGCCACGAGAATCGTGCGCCCGATCACGTCCAACTCGCTGGCGGTGGCGCGAACGGCGCGCCGAGCTTCGATCTGGAAATGACGCTGCTGTCCTGGCGCAACCATTTCACTTGCGACGTCTACGCGGAGAAGGGGACCGCGCATATCGCTTCGCTGTGCAAATGGGGTCCGGCGAGCCTGACCCTGCGCACGCGCGTGCTGCCCAGCGGCCGCCCGCCGGAGGAAACGATCACGCTCGTCCAGGACGATCCGACCTGGGCGCTCGAATACGCCCATTTCAAAGCGCTGTGCGCACGGCGGGCCGCGACCGATCTTTCGGGCGATCGCTGGCTGCTGTCCACGTTGTCCCGTTTGGGGCGGGCGATCGCATGAACGCGGCCCGTCCCGCCATCGGTGTCGCCGGGATGACGCATCTGGGTCTCGTGACCGCGACCGGTTTCGCGGCGAAGGGCTTTCCGACGTTATGCTACGACGCGGACGAAGCGCTCGTCGCCCGGCTGGCGCGCGGCGAATTGCCGGTACGCGAGCCCGAGCTCGACGAGCTGGTGCGTACCAACGGCACACGGCAGAACTTCTCGGCCGATCTTGCTGCACTCGCCGCTTGTGACGTCGTCTATATCGCTCCCGACGTGCCGACCGACGACATGGCGAAGAGCGATCTTTCCGGCGTCCGTGCGCTGATCGGGCGGGTTTTCCCGGCCCTGAAGCCTGACGCGACGCTTGTGGTTCTGTGCCAAGTGCCGCCCGGATTCACGCGCGGGCTTGGTCTGCCGGGGCCGCGCGTCTACTACCAGGTCGAAACGCTGGTGTTCGGCCGCGCCGTCGAACGCACGATGAAGCCGGAGCGGTATATCGTCGGCGCCGCCGATCCCGCGCAACCGCTGCCCGCCGCCTACGCCGAATTGCTGACCGCGTTCGGCTGCCCGATTTTGCCGATGCGCTACGAGAGCGCCGAACTCGCCAAGATCGCGATCAATTTCTGCCTCGTGGCGTCGGTCTCCGTCGCCAATACGCTGGGCGAATTGTGCGAAGGCATCGGTGCCGATTGGGCCGAAATCGCGCCCGCGCTGAAGCTCGATCGGCGCATCGGGCAATTCGCGTATTTGACGCCCGGCCTCGGCATCTCGGGCGGCAATCTCGAGCGCGATCTCGAAACCGTGCGCGGCCTCGCGGCGCGTCACGGCACCGATCACGGCATCGTCGATGCGTGGTTCGCGAACAGCCGGCGGCGCAAGGATTGGGCTTACGGCATTCTCGCGCGCGGCCTGTTGCAGGCGAACCCGGCGGCGCGGATCGGCGTGCTGGGTCTCGCTTACAAGGAAGACACGCACAGCACCAAGAACTCGCCGTCGCTACAATTGATCGGCCGGCTGGATCCGGCGAATCTGCGCGTGCACGACCCGATCGTGCCGGCGCGCGTCGTGCCCGGTGCGACCGGCGCCGAGGATCCTTACGCCGTCGCCGATGGGGCCGATGCGCTCGCGTTGATGACGCCCTGGCCCGTCTATCGCACGCTCGATCCCGCCAAGCTCGCCGTGCGCATGCGTGGGCGGCTCTTGATCGATCCCTATTCCCTGTTGCCGGCGTCGGCCTGCGCCGCGGCCGGCTTCGAACATCACACGCTCGGCCGTCCGCCGCGCGGAAAGCGCTCCGCATGACCCTCGTCCATCGCCACGCGACCCCGAGCAAACCCAAGCGCGTCGTCGTTCTGGCGGCCGGCGGTTTCGTCGGCGGCGCCATCCATGCGCGGGTCGCGCGCGAAGGCGTCGAGACGCTCGCGCTGACGCGCGCGCAAGTCGACCTTATCGAACCCGGGGCGGGGGCGGCGCTCGCGGCGTTGCTTCGCCCCGAGGATTCGGTCGTCGCCGCCGCGGCCGTCGCTCCGGTCAAGAACGCCGGAATGTTCGAGGCGAACGCGCGCCTTGTGCGCAACTTGGTCGAGGCGCTTACGGCCCGACCGGTGGCGCATTTGCTGAATATCGGGTCGGACGCGATGTACGCGGATTCGGCCGCCCCGCTGACCGAAGCGTCGGTCGCCGCGCCCGACAATCTGCACGGCATCATGCACTTGTTCCGCGAAACCGCGCTGAAGGCGATCCCGGGCGTGCGCTACGCTTCACTACGGCCGACGCTGGTCTACGGCGCGCGCGACCCGCATAACGGCTACGGACCCAATCGCTTCCGACGTTTGGCGCAAGCGGGCGATCCGATCGTGTTGTTCGGCGAAGGCGAAGAACGGCGCGACCACGTACTCGTCGATGACGTCGCCGAATTGGCTTGGCGCATGCTCGCGCAGGCGAGCGCCGGCGCGCTCAACGCCGCGACGGGCCGCGTGGCCTCGTTCCGCGAGATCGCCGAGCTTTGCGTGCGTCTCGCGGGCTCGAAATCGCCGGTGCGCGGCTCGCCGCGCCAAGGTCCGATGCCGCATAACGGCTATCGGCCTTTCGATCCGACGGCGGTGCGCGCGGCGTTCCCGGATTTCCGTTTCGTCTCCCTCGAAGACGGTCTGGCGCGGGTCCAGGCCGAAACCGCGAAGGCTTGAACATGGCCGAGATCGATCTTTTGCGCGCGCTGCCGCGCACCAAGCGCAACATTCAAAAGCGCTTGGAAGCGAAAAACCCCGAGGTCGTGCGCGTCGCGCGCGAATACGGACAGGTCTATTTCGATGGGGCGCGCGAATTCGGCTACGGCGGTTACCGCTACGACGGCCGCTGGGTGCCCGTGGCGCGCGATATCGTCGCGCATTTCGGCCTCAAGCCCGGCATGCGCGTGCTCGACGTGGGTTGCGCCAAGGGCTTTCTCGTCAAGGATATGATGGCGGTTTGCCCGGGGCTCGAAGTTTTCGGCCTCGATATCTCCGAATACGCGCTGATGAATTGCGAGCCCGAGGTCGTTGGGCGCCTGCATCTGGGCACCGGATCGAAACTGCCGTTTCCGGACCGCAGCTTCGATTGCGTCTTGTCGCTCAACACGATCCATAATTTCGAGCGCGCGGAAGCCGTCCGCGCGATGGCGGAAATCCAGCGCGTCTCCGGCGGCCAGGCGTTCGTGCAGGTCGATAGCTACCGCACGCCCGAGCAGAAAGAGATTTTCGAGAGCTGGGTCATCACGGCGAAGTTCTACGACTATCCCGACGGCTGGTTGAAGGTCTTCGCCGAGGCCGGCTACACGGGCGACTGGTACTGGACGATCATTGAGTAACCGAACCTTCAAGGACTGAAATCATGGGCGAGAAATATTGCATCCTGGGGGGCGGCGGCTCCTTCGGCATTCACGCGGCGTTCTGGCTGCTCGACAACGCGGGTCCGGAGAAGGTGATCGGCATCGGCCGCAATCCCTTGCGTCCGGGTGCCTTCAGCCTCGATATCGAGAAGCGCAAGGGCTACGAGTACCGCGCGTTCCACGTCACGCACGAACTCGATCTGATGCTCGAGTATCTCGACAAGGAGAAGCCGGGCGTCATCGTCAACTTCGCCGCGCAAGGCGAGGGGGCGGTGTCGTGGAAGAACTCGTGGCGATTCTTCGAGACGAATTCGATGGCGCTCGCTCGTTTGTGCGAAGAGCTGATGAAGCGCGATTGGTTGAAGCGCTTCATTCAGATCGGGACGTCTGAAATGTACGGCTCGGTCGATCGCGCCGTGACCGAGGACGAGCCGATCAAGCCGTCGAGCCCCTATGCGGCCTCAAAGGTCGCATTCGACATGCACCTCATGTCGATCCACAAATTCCTCAAATTCCCGATGAACGTGATCCGGCCGTCGAACGCGTATTGCCCGGGTCAGCTGCTACATCGCGTGATCCCGAAGGCGGTCGTCGCCGGTCTCACGGGCCGCAAATTGCCGCTGCAGGGCGGCGGCCGGGCGGAGAAATCCTACATCCACGCCCGCGATCTGGGCCGCGCGATCCAGCTGGTCGCCGAGAAGGGGCCGATGGGCAAAATCTACAACGTCGGTCCGAAGGACCCGACGTCGATCCGCACGCTGATGGAAAAGACGGCCGTGGCGCTGAAGATGCCGTTCGAGCAGCTCGTCGAAATGGCGCCGGATCGTCTCGGCCAGGATTCGCGCTATTGGCTCGACAGCTCCGCGATCAAGCGCGATCTCGGCTGGGAGCCGAAGATTTCCCTCGAAGAGGGCCTCGACGAGATGGTCGCTTGGGGCCGCAGATACATCGACCAGCTGAAGGATTGGCCGGTCGATTACCAGATGCGCGCCTGAACGGAGAGCGACCTTGAGCATTCGGAACGATTTCGACGCGGCCGCGGCGCGGCGGCGCTGTCTCGGATACCGGCGGCGGATCCTCGAGATATCGCAGCAGGTGACCGCACTGCACGTGGCGCCGGCGTTCTCGTGCCTGGAGATCGTCGACGCCGTCTATCGCGGGCTGATGCGCGGGACGGGTCCGCTCCAATCGCCGGACACGTTCCTGATGTCCAAGGGCCACGGCTGCGTGGCGCAGTACGTGATCCTCGAGGATTTCGGCGTGCTGACGCGCGCCGATATGGATGCGTACTGCACCAAGGACGGCCGCCTCGGCGCGCATCCTGATTACGGCAATCCGGGCATCGCCGCGTCGACCGGATCCTTGGGCCACGGAATGGGCATGGCCACGGGCATGGCCTATGCCGAGCGGCTCAAGGGCACGGGTGGGCAAGTGTTCTGCGTGCTGAGCGACGGCGAGTGCCAGGAAGGCTCGACTTGGGAAGCCATGCTGATGGCCGCCAACCTCAAGCTCGACAATCTGATCGCCTTCGTCGATCTCAACGACTTCTCGGGCCTCGATCGGATGAGCGAGGCGCATCCCGCCTTCCATCCGCTCGCCGACAAGGCGCGCGCCTTCGGCTGGGAGGCCGTCGAGGTCAACGGCCACGACGCGGCCGCCATCGTTTCGGCCGCGCGCGAGCGCAAGGGCGGCAAGCCGCTTTTCGCGTCCTGCCGGACCGTCAAGGGCAAGGGCGTCTCCTACATGGAGAACGTGCCGATTTGGCACTACAGATCGCCGAACAAGGACGAGTACGCCAAAGCGCTGGCCGAACTCGTCGAGATCGGAGGCTGACGGCCATGCGCAACAATTTTGCCGAAGCATTCCACGAAGCGGCCGCCAAGGACCCGCTGCTGACGATGGTCGTCGCCGACATTTCGCCGGCCGGTGCCATGGACAGGTTCCGCAAGGCCTATCCCGCACGGTTCGTGAACACGGGCGTGGCCGAGCAGATCATGATCGGCATGGCCGCCGGTATGGCGGCGAAGGGCTTGCGTCCTTTCGCCTACACGATCGCGACCTTCACGCTGTTCCGCCCGTACGAGTTCGTGCGCGACGATCTTTGCTACCAGAATTTGCCCGTGACGCTCGTCGGCATCGGCGGTGGCGTCACCTATTCGACGCTCGGCGGCACGCATCACGCGCAAGAGGACGTCGCGATCGCCTGCGCGCTGCCGAACATGTCGGTTATTGCGCCCTGCGATCCGGCCGAAACGCGCGCGGCCACCCGCTACCTGACGAGCGAGGCGCGCTACGCGCATGGGCCGGTCTATTTGCGCCTCGGCAAGGCAGGCGAGCCCGATTTGACCGCGAAGGCCGATCCGTTCGAGTTCGGCAAGCTGCGCTATCTGCAGCGCGGGTCCGACGTTTGCGTGATCGGCTATGGGCCGATCATGAAGTTGGGCGTCGATCTGGCACGGAAATTCGAGGCCGCCGGCAAAAGCGTCTCGGTCGTCTCGTGCCACACGTTGAAGCCGCTCGACGAAGCTGGCGTGCGTGACATGCTCTCGCGTCACGCGCAGGTGGTGTGTATCGAGGAAATGGCGCCCTATGGCGGCTTGGGTCCGCGTCTCAAGGCGCTGGCGTGGGACGCGGGCGCGAAGTGTCGCCTGGATACGTTCGCGCTCAAGGACGACTTCATCCACGTCTATGGCAGCCATGGCGACCTGCTCGCCGCGCACGGCCTGTCGCTCGACGCGCTGACGCGCGCCGTCGGGCTCGCGGCATAAGGCTTGCCCGAATCAGAAAATTCAAGCGGAAGGAAGAGAGATGAAGAAAGATCACGATCGTTTCTACGGGGAAAAGTCCACGGACCATGCACGGACGATCTACATCGATCAGGAGAAATTCAACGACGACTCCCTGAACGATAAACTGAAGCTCGGACCATACAACACGCGGGGACTGATCGAAGACCCGAAGCGGTTCGGCTTCATGATTTCGCGCCACAAGTTCGTCGGCAAAATGCTCGATGGCATGGGCTCGGTTCTCGAAGTCGGTTGCCAGGAAGGACTCGGCACTCTTGTCGTTTCGAAGTTCGTCGGCAAGATCACCGCAGTCGACTTTTATAAGCCCCATATCGAGGCTGCGCTCGAAGGCATGGCGCCCGTCATCAAGAACGCAACCTTCGCCGGACACGATATGATCGACGGGCCGGTATCCGGCACATTCGACGGTGCCTTCACGCTCGATGTATTCGAGCACATCGATCCTGTGCAGTCGGACGTGTTTCTTGCGAACATTGCGCGCAGCCTTACCGACGCAGGCGTGTTGATTGTCGGGATTCCGTCGCTCGAATCCCAGCGCTTCGCGTCCGCAGCGGCGGCGGCGGGACACATCAATTGCCTGTCGGGTCCCGACCTCAAAAAGGCCTGCCAAAAGCACTTCAAGAACGTCTTCATGTTCGGCATGAACGACGAGGTGCTGCATACGGGCTTCTTCCCAATGTGCCAGTATCTCTTCGCGATGTGCGTCGGTCCTAAGCGCTGATCGCGGGAACCGGCGGATGTACAGTAAACCCGTCATTCTCGCGGGGACGGGGCTCAATGCGCAGGTGATCGACGGATTTCTGCGCGAGTGTTTCGGCGTGCGCGCCGTCGCCTTTACGGTCGACGGAAGCCATATCGCGAGCGATTCGTTTCTCGACCGGCCTCTGGTCGCGCTCGAGCGCGTAGCCGAGATCTTTCCGCCGGAGTCCCACGTCGCCGTGAATTGCATCGGCTATAACGGGATGAACCGCGTGCGCGGCCGGATTTCGGCCGCGCTTCACGATGCCGGTTATACCTTGCCCGGCTTCGTGCATCCCAGCGCATCGATCGGACATGGAACGATGATCGGCCGTAATCCGATCGTCGCGCAGGGCGTGCTGATCGAGCCTTGCAGCCGAATCGGCGACGACGTCGTCTTTTGGACAGGGGCCTATCTCGGCCACCATTCGACGGTCGCGGATCGCGTCTATTTCGGGCCGCGCGCGGCGGTGGCCGGCACAGTCGACATCGGCGCGAACGCGTTCATCGGCGCCAACGCCACCGTCCGCTCCAAGACGGCGGTCGGCGAGTTCTGCTTGATCGGCGCCGCCGCCTATGTCGGACGCGACCTGCCCGCGCGCAGCGTCGTTCGTCCGCCACGTTCGACCGTCGAGCACGACGCGAGCGACGCATTCGACAGATTCCATTGACGCGTCTGATCGACCGACAGGGTGCACCAAGAATGCTAGCCACAGAGTCGCCGCCGCAAAACGACCCGACCGAATCCGCGATCAAACTTCGTATCGCCATCCCGGTTTGGGGCGAGCGCTATATCGATATCCTCACCTCGGCGACGATTCCGGCCTTGCTGGCGCCGGGCAACGTACCCGCGTTCGCGCGCGACGGCACAATCGAGTTCGTATTCCTCACCAAAAGCTCCTCCGAAGCCGAAATCCTCACCCATCCGGTGCTTGCCAAGCTGGCGCCCTACGCGAAGCTGCGTACCTTGCATATCGATCGGTATTTTCCGAGCGACTATGGCTGGATCCTGACGAACGCCTACTACGACGCGATCCGGAAGTTTCCAGAAGACGCGACCCGATTTCACTACATGTTCCTCAACGTCGATAGCATCCTATCCGACGGCGCGTTGACGACTATCGCCCGCTACATCAAGGCTGGAAAATCCCATCTCTATTGTCCTGGCATCCGGGTTGACGATACGGCTTTCCTCGACGATTTGAAAACCGGCGCTTTCGAACGTGACGGCGTGCTGTCGGTGCCGTCGCGCGAATTGGCGCGCCTGGCATTGCGCCATTTACACCGTACGGTCCTCGCGCAGTCGCAGTCGCAACGCGCCGCGCATCTGAAACGCCCATATCAGATGTACTGGCTAGAACGCGAAGGTTGTATGTTGACCGCGCAGTTCCTGATGGCGAATATCTGCTTCCGGCCGGAGGTCGTGCCCGACGAAGCGGTGAATTTCATAGACTATTGCATAGCGGAGGTATTCTGTCCTTCACAGCCAATCGAGGTCATCCGAGACTCCGACGATCTTCTCCTGGTGGAGCCGCAAATCCCGATCTGGATGCAGAATGAAATCTGCCTCGGCACGCCGACCGATTCCGACATGATCGAATTCTTCGGGCATTGGACAACGCGTCAGCACATCGCGCTCGGTCAGCACGTTTGCGTCGTGCATACGCGCGATCTCGACGCGGAGGACGACGCGCTCCTAGATCGGATCACTCGCGAGATGCGCGCCTTCGCCGCGAAGCTGCGCCCGCAACCCGTCATCGATCATCCATATTGGATGGCCGCGGCGGCCGGCCGCCGGGCGGCGGC
>VYME01000095.1_pt1 | contig 66496 bp, 65 predicted proteins | sample 5115281 | NCBI WGS metagenome assembly VYME01 (sample SAMN12291780, study PRJNA351875) | freshwater metagenome | isolation source: freshwater lake | place: USA: Michigan, Wintergreen Lake | collected 2013-08-08
GCAGCCCGCCGACCTGGGCGCCGACGATGGCCTCCTGCCAGGCCTGGATGTTTCCGGACGCCGGCACGACCAGGGGCCAGTCGGCACGGCCCGGCAGCGCTGCGGTGACGGTGAGCGCCGGCCGGGCCGCGGCCTTCGCGGACGCAGTTCCCGCAGTGGCCGGTGGTTCGCGATTGACGGCCCACAGGGCGCCGCCGGCCACGAGGGCAGCGACGGCGGAGGCGATGACGAGGGTACGGCGCACGAGATTCTCCTGTCCGGCGGGAGGCCGGAAACGACGATACGGGGTGACGAGGGGATGACGGGGAGGCAGCGTGCGGGCGTCAGCGCGCGGCCAGCGTGTCCGGCGGCGGCTGCCACCCGCCGCCCAGTGCCTTGTAGAGGGCGATCCACGCCGCGACGCGCTCGCGCCGCACGCCGAGTTCCGCTTCCGAGGCCTGCAAGGCGAGGCGTCGGGCGTCTTCGAGTTCCAGCAGGCTGGCGAGCCCGCCCCGATACCGCATGTCGGTGGTGGCGGCATAGCTTTCGTATCGGTCCAGGGCGCGCTGCGCATCGGCCGCGCGGGCGGCCGCGGTGTCCAGCCTCACCAGTGCATCCTCGACCTCGCGCACGGCGACGCGCACCTTCTCGCGCCAGGTAGCCATCGCCTGCTCGTGTCTTGCCCGCGCCGCCGCCGCGGCCGCCTTGCGGCGACCGGCATCGAAGATCGGCAACGAGACCGACGGGCCGATGGACCACGTGGTCGGGCGCGTCGCGCCCTGGCCCAGGCTGATGCGGTTGAGCGCGATCGCACCGGTCAGGCTGACGCTCGGATAGCGATCGGCTTCGGCCACCCCGATCTCCGCACTCGCCGCCGCCACGGCCAGTTCGGCGGAAGCGACATCGGGACGCTGCGTCACAGCCCTGGCCGGTACCGCCTCCACCGTGACCTCGCGCGGCACGGGGACGACACCCGTGGCACCGGCGAGGTGCTCGACCACACGGTCGCGCGGCCATCCGGTGAGCTTCGCAAGCGCATTGACATGCTGACTGCACTCCCCCCGCTTGCCTGCGACCGCCGACGTCGCCTCGGCGACAGCGCCCTCCGCACGATCGGCTTCCGCTTTCGGCGTGAAACCCGCCGCGGCTTTCAGCGCGGTGAGATCGCGGGTCTGGACGCGCGACGCGAGATTGCGCTCCTGCACCGACCGACCGGCCTCGCACGCGCGAAGCCCGACGTAGGCATCGGCGACGTCACCGGCGAGCGATACCCGCGCGTCGTGCCAGTCGACGCCGGCCGCCTTCTGGCGGGCCCGCGCGGCTTCGAGGGCGCGGCGGTTGCCACCGAAGAGATCGAGTTCCCAGCCCGCATCGAACCCGGCCTTGAAGACGTTGCTCTGGAACACCTGCGGGCCGAAGGCCGTCCGCGCGCGGGTCGCGCTCGCATTGCCGGTGAGCGTCGGGGCCAGTGCCGCCTCGCTGACGCCGGCATTCGCACGCGCCTCCGACATGCGCGCGACGGCAAGGTCCAGCGTCGGGCTGTCCGCCTCGGCGGCGGCGATCATCGCATCGAGCTTCGGATCGTCGAACTGGCGCCACCACTCGCGGAGTGCGACGGACTCGCCGCCGTGGGGCAGCGGTGCGCTCCACCGCGCGGGTACCCGCGGATCGGGTCGCACGAAGTCGGGGCCGACGGTGCACGCGGCGAGCAGCAGCGTGGTGATGGGAACGAGTACGACGCGGTACGACATGCTTCAGCTCCTGCGCTTCTTCGGGACCGCGGCGCGACGCACACGCTCGTCCTCGACGATGGCGACGGCGTAGCGCGTGAGGCGCTCGGCCATGACGCCGATGGGATCCCTGCCCTGCATGAGCCCGGGAGAGAAGGCCTCGACGATGTCCTTCGCCTCGATCCAGACGAGCGCCATGCCGGCGAGACAGAACGCGAGCCGTTGCACTTCGAGATCCGGTGCCCGCAGACCCAGCCCGCGGCAGAGGATCGCGAGCAGCGCATCGTGGTGCGGCCGCATGGTCTGGCATTCCAGGTCACCCAGCACCCCGCTCGGCTCACCCTGTTCGCGGGCGTGGAGCCGCAGCAGCCGCTCGAGCTTCGGACCACCGGTGAGCGGCGCGAAGAACGAGCGGTAGTAGCGTTCGAGCGCCTGTTCGACGGTGAGGTCGGCGTCGTCCATGCCCGCGCTGGCCGCCATCACCTCCAGGAACGGCTGGGTGAAAACCTCGCGGTAGAGCGCGGCCTTGTCGCCGAAGTGGTAGTGGATGGCCGCGGAGTTGGCACCGGCGAGCCGGCAGATCTCACGCGTGGAGGCGCCCTTGTAGCCGGCCTCGGCGAAGACCTGGGTCGCCGCCTCGAGCAGGCGCTCGCGGGTGTTCTCGGGGGTGTCGTGTTCTCTGGTCATGGGCGGGAATATCATTCAAGCGATCGCTTGAGTCAAGCGCTTGCTTTAGTTCTTTTCGAATCTTTACTCTTCTTCACAAGCGACGCCCGCGGATGCCCGCCGCGGTCGTCAGCGCGGTACGGCTCCGGTACCCTTGGCCTTCGATCCGTTCTTCCCGACCCCGCCCATGATCCTCACCGTCCTCGGCCGGACCGCCTACGCGTACACCGGTGGCAAGCCCTTCGATCCCGCCCTGCCCACGGTGGTATTCCTCCACGGCGCGGAGCACGACCACTGCGTCTGGGTCCTGCAGAGCCGCTACCTCGCGCACCACGGTCACTCGGTCCTCGCCGTCGATCTTCCCGGGCACGGACGCTCAGCCGGCCCGGCGCTCGACAGCGTCGAGGCGATGGCGGACTGGGTGCCTGCCCTGCTCGATGCGGCGGGTGTCTCGAAGGCGATCCTGGTGGGTCACAGCATGGGATCGCTGGTGGCGGTCGAATGCGCGGCCCGGCATCCGGAGCGCGTCGCGAAGATCGCGCTGGTGGGCACGGCGTTCCCGATGAAGGTGTCGGATGAACTGCTCGATGCGACGCGCGACGACGAACCGCTCGCGCAGGACATGGTGAACATCTGGTCGCACTCGGCCTACGCGCAGTACCCCGGCAATCCCGGCCCGGGCTTCTGGGTGATGGGCGAGAACCTGCGACTCATGCAGCGGCAGAAGCCGGGCGTGATGCACACGGACTTCGCCGCGTGCAACGCCTACGCGAACGGCTTCACGGCAGCGGCGCAGGTGGGGTGCCCGGCGCTGCTGATCGTGGGCCGGAAGGACATCATGACCCCGGCGCGCGTGGCGAAGGAACTCGCGGCGAAACTGCCGCAGTCCCGCACCGTCGAGGTTGCCGGCAGCGGCCACGCGCTGATGTCCGAGAAGCCGGACGACGTGCTGGACGCGTTGCGCGGGTTCGTTTGAGGCAGGACGGGCAGGGCCGATGAAGATCCAACGCCACGACGATTTCGTCCTGCACGTCTGCGAACTGCTCGCCCCGCTCGGCGAAGTGCGACCGAAGCGGATGTTCGGTGGATGGGGCGTCTACGTCGACGAAGTGTTCATGGCCATCATTGCCGACGACACCCTGTGGTTCAAGGTGGACGACGCCAATCGTCCGGCGTACGAGGCGGCCGGCTCGCAGGCGTTCCGCCCGTTCCCGGACCGCGACACCGTGATGTCGTACTGGCTGGTGCCGGTGGACGTGATGGACGACAGGCGCGCGATCGTGGAATGGGGGCGGGAGTCGATCGCGGCGGGGGAGCGGGCGCGGAAGAGGAAGGGAAAGCAGGCGAGGCGCCGGGAACCAGGGGCTAGTCCCTAGCCCCGAGCCCCTAGCCCCGGCGCGTAGCGCCTACGGCAGATACTGAATCACATCCTGCGTCTGCTTCAGCATCGTCTCCGCGTCGCTCACCTCGAACTTCCCGGGGCCCTCGACGTTCAGCGTCTTCACGACGCCATCGACGACCAGTGCGGAGAACCGCTGCACGCGCACACCGAGGCCTCGCGCGCCGAGGTCCAGTTCCAGGCCGAGGGCCTTCGCGTAGTGACCCGAGCCGTCGCCCAGCATCCGCACCTTGCCCGTCGCGCCCTGTTCGCGGCCCCACGCGCCCATGACGAAGGCGTCGTTGACCGACAGGCACCAGATCTCGTCGATGCCCTTCGCGCGGAGTTCCTCCGCGAGCTTCACGTACCCCGGCACGTGCTTGGCCGAGCATGTGGGCGTGAAGGCGCCCGGCAGCCCGAAGAGCGCGATCTTCTTGCCAGCGACGAGCTTCTCGACCTCGAAACTGTTGGGGCCGACGCTGCAGCCCGGGGTCTCTTCCTCGATGAACTCCCACAACACGCCGGCCGGCAGCCGGTCACCCACCTGGATCGCCATGATTCGTCTCCTCGGTTCATGAAAGCCGGCCGATTCTAATCGCCGGTCCGCGACGCTCGCCACCTATAATCGACGTCCACGTTGCACCCCAAGGGCGGATCGGATCCGTTCGCACGGTCGCGAACGAATCGCGGTCTCCCTCACCCCCGATGAACAAAGCCTTCACGAAGGAAACCGACCACGAGGACGACGACGAGCCCGAAGAGGCCTCGCCGCTGCCGGTCGGCACCAAGAACTACATCACCCCGGCGGGCTACCAGCGCCTGAAGGACGAAGCCCTGCACCTCCTCGACAAGGAGCGGCCGGAGCTGACCAAGGTCATCCAGTGGGCTGCGTCGAACGGCGATCGCTCCGAGAACGCGGACTACATCTACGGGAAGCGGCGCCTGCGCGAGATCGACCGCCGCATCCGCTTCCTCACGAAGCGCCTCGACAACGCCGAAGTCATCGACCCCGCCACGCGCGAAGCCACCGACCAGGTGTTCTTCGGCGCGACGGTCACCGTCGCCCGCGAGGACGGCCAGGAGACCACCTACAGCATCGTCGGCATCGATGAAGCGGACGTCGCACGGGGCCGCATCAGCTGGATCTCGCCGCTTGCGCGCCAGCTCCTGAAGGCCCGCGAGGGCGACACGGTGGTGGTGCGCACCCCCGGGGGCGACGAGCCCATGGAGATCGTGTCGGTCGTCTACCGCGCGATCGACTGAACGGTCCGCCGCACGGCGGGCCGGGTGTATCCTCGCCGCTCCGGTGATGCCGGCGCGCACGACGCGCCGCGACGCCCGGGAGGAGTCCGGTGCCCGCAACGGGTGGCCGGGGAATCGCAGGTGTCCGGTGCGCGGCCCGCCGCTTCCACGGCAGGTGTCCGGGACCGGTGCAAGCAGGAGTCCATGTGGAAGACACGCCCACCCCGGTGGCTGGTACGCAGAGCGTCCGCCGCGCCCTCATGCTGCTGCGCATCGTGGCGAATCATCGCGAGGAAGGCATCCGGCTGCCGCGCATCGTCGAATTGTCGGGCCTCGAACGCGTCACGGCCTACCGTCTGCTCACCTGCCTCACCGAGGAACGCTTCCTCGAACGCGACCCTGTGACGCGCGCCTATCGCGTGGGCCTCGAGGCCGCGCTGCTCGCGCCGGGTCTCCAGGGCACGCCGCCGCTCCCCGAAAGTTTTCCGCTCGCGATGCGGCGCGTGGCGCGCATCTGCAACGAGCCCGTGTTCTGCATGGTCCGTGAAGGCGACTACGTCTGCTGCGCACACCGCGAGGTCGCGACGTCGCGGACCCGTGTCGACGCCACGCCGGTGGGCGTGCGGCGCCTGCTCGGCACCGGCACCGGTGGCACTGCCATGCTCGCGCTGCTCGACAACGACGAGATCGAGCGGATCTACGGTCGCCACGAATCCGAGTACCGCGAACGCGGGCGCACGCTCGGCGACCTCCATCGCGATGCCGAAGCCACCCGCCAGCGCCAGTACGCGGTGACGCGGGAGATGTTCCAGTCGGGCATCGGCGGCGTGGGGGTCGCCTTCAAGCTCTCCGACCACGCGATGGCTGCGTTCAGCGTGGCGACGATGGTGGCAAAGCTCGGCACCGAGGTGCAGCGCTCGCTCGCCGGGCAGTTGCTGCACGAGGTGCGCACGCTGCGCCTGCAACCGTTCGAAGGATCGGGGGTCGAGGCGTGAGCGAAGCGGTGGTCCTGTATCACAACCCCCGGTGCGGCAAGAGTAGAAGTACGCTGGCGCTCCTCCAGGAACGCGGTGTCGACGTCACGATCGTCGAGTACCTGAAGACGCCGCCGTCGCGCGCGGCGCTCGCCGACATCGTCTCGAAACTCGGAGTCCCGGCGTCGGAGATCGTGCGGCGCGGCGAGGATGTCTTCCGCGAACACTACGCGGGGCGCGAGTTGTCGGAGAGCGACTGGCTCGATGCGCTCGCGGCGCATCCGATCCTCATCGAACGGCCGATCGCCGTGAAGGGTTCTCGCGCCGTGATCGGGCGCCCGCCGGAAAACGTGCTGGCGCTTCTCGGCGACTGACGCCGTCAACCCGCCAGCGGTGATCCCGCCGGCGGCACGTGCAGCGACGGGCGGGCACGCAGCCACGTCTCGACGACCTCCCACACCGGGTCCCCGGTGACCCCTTCCGCCACCGACGCCCAGCCGGCCACGCGATAGCGCCGATCGGCATCGATCGGCTTCCCGTGCAGTTCCATCGCGCGGATGCGTTCACCCATCCGGGCCTGCGGATCGATCGCGTAGCGCAACCCGCCGACCCGCACCATGTCCCCGCCCTGCTGGTAGTACGGGTCCGGATGGAACAGGTTGTCCGCGACGTCCTCCAGCACCGCGCGCAGCGTCGCGCCGGTCATGTCCGTCACCGTCACCTGCGGATACGTGATCGCGGTCTGCGCCATGACGTCCTCGCGCGTGATCGCTTCTCCCGGCAGCACGCTCGTGCCCCAGCGGAAGCCCGGCGAGAATGCGATCTCGGCGTCCTTCACATCAAGGAGCGCCGATAGGATGACGTCGTCGAGCGTCCCGTTGAAGTTGCCGCGGCGGTAGAGGACGTCGTCGGCCGTGGCGAGCGGCTCGCGCAGTCGCTGAACATACGGTGCGCGCACGCGATCGATGAGCGCCTGCATCGCCGGGTCGGGCGGCAGGAGATCCGCGAACAGCGGCAGCAGGCGATAGCGATACCCAACGACACTGCGCTCCTTCACCTCGAGATCGAGGACGCCGACGAACTTGCCGTTCGACCCCGCGTTAGTGACGAGCGTGCGGCCACCCGCGTTCGCGACCTCGATCGCCTGCGGCACGCCATCGTGGGTGTGACCGCCGAGGATCGCGTCGATGCCGCGCATGCGCCCCGCGAGCTTGAGATCGACATCCATGCCGTTGTGGGACAGCAGCACGACGACCGCCGCACCCGCCGCGCGCGCAGCATCGACGGACGCCTGCAGTTCGGGCTCACGCAGGCCGAAGCTCCACTCGGGGACGAAATGGCGCGGGTTCGCCACTGTCGTGTATGGGAAAGCCTGCCCGATGACGGCCACGGGGACGCCGCCGGTCTCGCGGATCACGAACGGCGGGAACACGTCGTCGCCGAAGTCCGCAGTCTTCACGTTCTGCGCGACGAACGCGACGCGGCCCGCGAGCGGCCCGTCGATCAGTTCGCGCACCCGGTCCGCGCCGTACGTGAACTCCCAATGGCCGGTCATCACGTCGACGCCGAGGGCGAGCGACGCCTCGACCATGTCGGCGCCACGCGTCCACAGTGCGGTGGCGGAACCCTGCCACGTGTCGCCGCCGTCGAGCAGCAATGCCCCGGGCCGTTCCGCCCGCAGCCGCTTCACGAGCGTCGCGACATGGGCGTAGCCGCCGGTGCGTCCGTAGCGTCGCGCGGCCTCGGTGAAATCGAGATGGGAGAACGCATGTGCCTCGCGGGAGCCCCGCGCGATCCCGAAGTGCGACAGCAGCGCCTCCCCGGTGAGATGCGGCACCCGCCCCCGCGCGGCGCCCGCACCGAGATTCACGTCCGGCTCGCGATAGTGATTCGGCAGAAGCTGCGCATGCGTGTCGGTGATGTGCAGCAGCCGCACGTTGCCGAACGGCACGGCGTCGTAGAGGCCGGCGCCGTCGCCCGCGAGCGCGTGGCGCGCATCGATCGCCATGCCGCCGGCAGCGGCGATGGCGAGGGTCTTCAGGAAGTCGCGGCGGGACATGGGATGGCGGGTTCAGGAATCAGGGTGGTCGCAGGGGAGGCCACGCCTCGCGCCCTCACCGCCCCGCATTCACCGACGACTCGGGGTCCAGCAGGAACGCCACGAGGTCCGCGATCTCCTTCGGCGTGAGCCACCCGTTGTGGCCGAAGCGCGGCATGTGCGAACACGGGAAGAAGGCCTGGGCGTTGTGGATCTTCTCGTAGACGTAGCGCTGCATCTCGGGCGTGTTGCCTCGCAGGCGACCGTAGCCCGTCAGACTCGGGCCGATGTTGCCCGCGGCGACTTCCTTCGGCGCGAGCATGTGGCAGGCGTAGCAATTGCCACCCTTCGCGCGCCCGGGTGGATCCGGCTGGATGCGGCCGATGTGGCCACCCGTGCCGATCGAGGCGAGCTTCTCGCCGGCGCGCCAGTCGCCCATCAGGCGGCCGTCCTCGGGCAGGCGCAGCGTCGCGCGCTGCGATTCGAGGATGCGCGCGGCGACGTCCGGCGGCGGCTGGTTGCGATGCTGGCTGCAGAGCGCCTGCGCGTCGTCCTGCGCAAGGCGGTCACGCCATTCCTCGGGGGTCGCGGTGGCGAACGCATCGCGGACGATGGCATCGATCCCCGCGTCGGCAGCCTCGCTGACGGACGGCATCATCACCGCCGCGATGACGATGAACAGCGTGGAAAGACGGCGTCGCGCGCTCATCGCTTGATCCCCGGGGATTGCAGCGCGCCGCCGTCGCCCTGGTGCTGGAGCCAGACCTGCAGCGCCACGATTGCCTCCGATCCGAAGGCGGGTTCGGGCCAGCGCATCTGGCGCACGCAGTCGATCAGGCGACGTTCCATCGTCCAGACGGCCGACTGCGACACGCGGTACGCGGGCCACGTGACCATCGACGCGCGGGCGTCGGCGGGGTTCTGGAAGTTGGGGAGGTCCTGCAGGCGGATGCGCCGCTGGTCCTGCGAGTGACACGTGGCGCACGAGAAATCGAGGGGCCCGGATCGACGGTAGAAGAGTTCGCCGCCGGCAGCGAGCAGGCGCGCCTCCTCGGGATGACTCACCGGTACGCGGATCGGCATGCCCTTCGACTGGGTCGCGACGTACGTGACGAGCGCTTCGAGGTCGGAGCCTGGACGGTACCAGTCGCGCGTTGCGTCGGCGGGTGCGACGCCCTGCAGCGCGACCATGCACGAGACGAGTCTCGACTCAGTGTCCTGCACGCGACCCGTGTCGGCGAAGAATCGCGGCAACTGCGCGTACGCGCCGGCGACCACGCCCGGCCCCAGGCCAAGATCGCACGCTTCTAGGGACGCGCCCTTGGGGCCGCGGGCCTCGCGCCACAGCGCCTCGCCCTTCATCTCCATCAACTCGGCGGGATTGCCGTCCTCCAGCATCTGCCGGTACTTGCGGATCTCGTCCGCCGCGTGATCCTCGGCGTCGGTCGCCGCCGCGACGATGGACACTGCCCCGGCGGACACGACCAGCGAGAGCACGGCCAGGGCGCGCGTCGTCACCTTCATGTGATCATGACCTCGTCGGTGCGGGAGTCGCCCTTGGAGTCGACCCAGGTCACCTTGACCAGTTCGCCGCGCGCACCGCCGCGGAACCGGAACGACAGGAACGGATTGGCGGAGATGGATGTCCCCCACTGCGCCGAGAGGACGACGCGGCCCTTGTGCGTGACGGTCACCTGCTGGATGAAATGGGCGGGGATGGTCTCGCCCTTGTCGTTCGTGCGCCGGCCCGTCTCCATCACATGGCTCATGAGCGCCTTCACCTGCACGGTCTCGCCGTCCACGACGGCGCGCACCTTCATCGGATTTGCCATGGACGTCAGCCTCCGCAGCCGCCGAGCGTGACCTTGATCTCCTTCACCGCATAGAGATACCGGCCGCCGCTGCGGGCAAGCACGAACACGTTGCTCGTCTGCGCCATCTTCACGCGCGTCTGGAAATCGGCGACGGTGCCCTCGGGCACCTGGAACACGGCTGCCAGCATGTTCGGATTCTTCTCGATGAGCACGGCGAGCATGTCGGTCGAGGCGCCTCGCGACGAGATCTGCAGCGGCACCACGGCGCCGTTCTCGGCGATCTCGGGCGCGACGAGGGTCACCTCGCCGCTCGCCTTCGCATCGGCGCCGCCGAGCGCCTTCAGGACGTCCTCGAACTTCTTCGCCTCGAACGCGACGCGGTTCCATTCGTCCGCCGCCGCCATCGCCGGCCACCAGCCGGCGGCGACGAGGGCGGCCATCGCGCCGGCGCTCCATCCCTGTCGCAGGAACTCCCTTCGTTGCATTCGTTCTCTCCCCGTTCCCCGATGCTTGCGCACCGGTCAGCCGACCCGGCAAAGCGCCGGGAGGGTCGTCAACGCATCATAACCGTGGCTGCGACGCGAGCCAGATCTACGGAATCACCCGCTGCGCCCGCAATCGCTCGAACAGGCCGATCAGCATGTCCTCGGTGTCCACCGATTCGCAGAAGCCGTACCGGCGCGCCTTGCCGGTGTCGGACACGATGTCCCAGGTACTCGCGAACACGAAGTCGCCGAACGCGAACCCCGCCAGCGCGGCGAGCGCGTGGGGCTGGAGTTCGTGCTTCGCGACGAGGCCGTCCCACACCGGCCCCTTGTCCGCCATGAACGCCGAGAGCTTTCGCGGCGCGGGGGCAGCCACCGGGACATCGATGAACGACGCCATGCGCGGCCACACGTTCCGCCAGCGGATGAGATCACCGTTGGTGATGTTGAAGACTTCGTTGGCGCAGCGCGGTTCCGTGGCCATCCAGACCATCGCCTTCGCGAGGAGCGTCGAGTCGGTGAGCTGGTACAGCGCGGTCCAGTTCTCCGGCGCGCCGGGGTGGGCGAACGGCTCGCCCAGTTCGCGGCAGACGGAGGCATACGTCGCAAGCACGAGCGCGAGGTTCATCGGGCTGCCGAGCGAGAAGCCGCAGACGGCATGCGGCCGCACGGCGGACCACGTCCACGCCCTGCCCCGCTGTCGCGCTTCGAGCCAGTCCTGCTGGTCGAAATAGAAGTTGGTGCCCGCGTGGCGGGGATGCCGCTCCTTCGCCGGCGTGGTGAACGGGCCGAGATGGCTGCCGTACCACTTGGTGCCCTCGACGAGATTCACGTGGCCCAGGGCCGGGCTTGCAGCGTCGACGGCCTCGACGAGGTTCACGAGCATCGCCGTGTTGCGGGAGACGTGCCTCGCGGGGTCGGCGTCCTGCACGAACGCCGTGTAGAAGACGTGGGTCACGTCGCGCAGGCCGCCCAGCTTCGCGCGACAGTCCGCAGGGTCCTCGAGATCGACGGCGACGTGGGTGTAGCCGCCAGCGATGTCGGGGACGCGGCGCGACACGGCCACGATGTCCCAGCCGCCGAGGTCGAGCAGGTGCTGCAGAAGGTAACGGCCGACGACGCCCGTGGCACCCGTGATCAGCGCCTTGCGCTTCGTGCTCATGACCTCTCCTCTCGGGCTGCCGCCGCTTCGAGCGCCGCGTAGTCGATGGGCGGCTCGTGGAGCGCCTGCCGACGGCTGCGTTCCTGCCCCTTGACGATGGCGACGACCGTCTCGTTGTACGGCACCGGGATGCCGAGCGCCCGGGCCTCGCGGACCAGGGCCCCGTTGATCGCGTCGATCTCGGTGCGGCGGCCGGCCTCGAGGTGCTGGAACATCGAGGGCTTGTTGTATCGCAGCCGGCAGATCTTCTTGATGGATCCGCGCGGATCGGGATCGTCGAGCCGCACGCCTTTCGCGGTCACCACCGCCAGGATCTCGTCGATCATGCGGTCCTGCAGCGCATCGACCTCGGGGGTGCGGGCTACCTCGCCGAGCCGCAGGCCAGTAATGGCGCTGATCGCGTTCACGCCGCAGTTCAGCACGAACTTGCTCCAGATCATCGCGAGCGGATCGTCCACGACGAGGGTCTCGAGTCCGGCTGCGGACAACGCGTCGGCCAGTGCCAGCACGCGCGTGGAGGCGGCGCCGTCGAGTTCACCGATCGATGTCGAACCCGCATTCGTATGGCGCACGCGGCCGGGGCCCGGGCTCATGCCGCTGTTCATGCTGACGCCCGCCAGGACGCGCCCCGCCCCGAGCGCCGCGGTGAGCATCTCGACGTTGCCGATCCCGTTCTGCAACGTGAGCGCGACTCCGCCCTGTGCGAGCAGACGGGCGGCGGCCTGGGCAGCGTCGGCGGTGCCGTTCGCGTCGGTGAAGACGATGACGAGGTCCGCGGGTGCCATGCCCTCGGCGGTGGTCTGCGCTTCGACGCGCAGGACGTGGTCACCGCCGAGGCCTTCGAGCACGAGACCGTCGCGCCGGATGGCATCGACGTGCTCGGCGCGGCTGTCGATGAAGCCGACCGCATGCCCGGCGAGGGCCAGCCGCCCGCCGTAGATGCCGCCCATGGCGCCGGCCCCGATGACGATGATGCGCATGCGATTCCTCCGAAGATCGGCGGCGAGTCTACACGCCGACCTGGGTGGGATCTGGCTACACTCGCGCGTCGACCTGCATGCGGGAGGAAGCCACACCATGGAAGCGCGCCGCTACAAGTTCTGGGGCTGGGGCCGGGTCGGCGAGGAGGCCACCGCTGAGGAGCGTGCCGGCCTGAAAGCGCACATGGTGAGGCGCTTCGGCACGACCAACGGGGACGAGGTGCCACCGCCCCGGGCCGACGAGATCGCACTCCCGCGCCCACGGCTCGGCATCCCCGCGACGCTCGCCGGCATCCTCTCGGTCGACCACGAGGATCGGCTGATCCACAGCTACGGGAAGTCGTACCCCGACAGCATCCGCGCCTTCGCGCGGCAATACCCGCATCCGCCGGATCTCGTGGCGCATCCGGCGACCGAGGCCGACGTGATCGCCGTGCTGGATCACGCCTACAGCGTGCGCGCCGCCGTGATCCCGTTCGGCGCCGGATCGTCCGTCGTGGGCGGCGTCGAGAGCGCGGTACGCGGTGACTACGCAGGCGTGATCTCGCTCGACCTGCAGGCGCTGGACCGCGTGCTCGAGGTGGACCATACGTCGCGCGCCGCACGCATCCAGGCGGGCGTGCTCGGCCCCCATCTCGAAGCGCAACTGAAGCCGCACGGGCTCACGCTCCGCCACTATCCGCAGTCGTTCGAATACTCGACGCTCGGGGGCTGGATCGCCACGCGTTCCGGCGGGCACTTCGCGACCGTCCTCACGCACATCGACGATCTCGTCGAAAGCACGCGCGTCGTGACGCCCCGGGGCGTCTGCGAATCGCGGCGGCTGCCGGGGTCGGGCGCGGGGCCGAGTCCGGACCGGATGTTCATCGGGTCGGAGGGAATCCTCGGCGTGATCACCGAGGCATGGATGCGACTCCAGGCACGCCCCGTCTTCCGCGCCGGGACGGCCGTCCGGTTCCGCGATTGGCATCGGGGCGTGGCGGCGGTGCGGTTGCTGTCGCAGTCGGGCCTCGCGCCGTCGAACTGCCGGATCATCGATGCCGAGGAAGCCGCCATGACGCGAGCCGGCGACGGCAGCGCGGCGATCCTCGTCCTCGCCTTCGAGAGCGCGGACCATCCCGTCGACGCGTGGATGGCGCGCGCCCTGGAGATCGCGGCGGGCGAAGGGGGCGAGTGGGACGCCGACGCCGGGACGGTCGCCGACGGACATCGCAGTGGAGAGTCGGGCGCGTGGCGCAACGCCTTCCTGCGCGCGCCCTACTACCGTGAAGTGCTGACGGGTTTCGGGGCGATGTACGACACCTTCGAGACGGCGATCACCTGGGATCGTTTCGATGCGTTGTACGCCGACGTGACCGGCGCCGTGCACCGCGCGATCCGGGAAGTCACAGGACGCGAAGGCTCGGTGAGCTGCCGGTTCACGCACGTCTACCCGGACGGGCCGGCGCCCTACTTCAGCTTCTACTGCCTGCCGAAGCGCGGGTCGGAACTCGCGCAGTGGCGGGAGATCAAGCAGGCGGCGTCGGAGGCGCTCATCGCGGCGGGCGGCACGATCACCCACCACCATGCCGTCGGGCGCGACCATCGCCCGTGGTACGACCGGCAGCGGCCCGAACTCTTCGCGACGGCGCTGCGGGCGGCGAAGCAGGCGCTCGACCCGAAGGGGCTGATGAACCCCGGGGTGCTGATCGATCCGTAGTCGGCGGCCGGTCGGCCGGACGCCTACTTCTTCCCGAGCAGCTTCTCGATCAGCGGGTTCACCTTCTTCCCCGCCTTCGCGTGCTCGTCCGGATTCCCCTCGCGCATCTGTTGGTCGATGTCGATGGGCTTCTGCCGGAGCGACTCGATGAAGCCGCTGCCGCCGGCCTTCTCCTCCTCGGGGGGAGGCGGGGCCTTGGGCATCTTCACGGTGTTGGGTTTCAGTTCGGACTTCTTGAACGTCTTGGCGGTCTTGGCGCCCTGCTCTTCGCAGGGTTCGTTCGAGTAGAGCACCTTGCCGTCCGCGCCGGCACAGCGGTAGACGCCGGCCTGCGCGTGGATGGGCAGGGTGGCGGCGAGCACGGCGATCGAGAGGACGATGATTCGCATGGCGTACCCCCGTTCACCTGCCGGGCTGCGGCCGGGGGGCCGAGGCCTTGTCGGGCGCTGCGCCCTTGAAGCTGGACCCGCCACCGAACTCCGGTGCGGTGCCGTCGCCCTGCGGCGGCCGCGGACGCATCCGCATTTCGTTGCCGCGCAGTTCGGACTTCTTGAAGGCCTTCTCCTCGCGCCCGCCCACCTTGGCGCAGGGCTCGTCGGAATAGATGACGGTGCCGCCGGGTCCCTTGCACTTCACGAGGCCGGCTTCGGCGGCGGGGGCGACGGCAATGATGGCTGCCGCGAGGGCAACCTTCGGGAACCTCATGGAACTTCCTCCGCGAGTGGTGCGCGCGACCGCTCAGGCGCCGGGCAGCTTGTGGGCCTTGAAATCCTCGCGCAGCTTGGTCTTCAACAGCTTCCCGGTGGCCGTGTGCGGCAGGGAATCCACGAATACGACGTCGTCGGGAATCCACCACTTTGCGACCCTGCCCTCGAAAAACTTGAGCATGTCGTCCCGGGTGGCTGCAGCCCCTTCCTTCAGCCTGATGAGGAGCAGCGGGCGCTCGTCCCACTTGGGGTGGGCGACGCCGATCACGGCGGCTTCGGCCACGGACGGATGCGCCATCGCGGCGTTCTCGAGATCGATGGAACTGATCCATTCTCCGCCGGACTTGATGACGTCCTTCGAGCGGTCGGTGATCTGCATGAAGCCGTCCTGGTCGAGCGTCGCGACGTCGCCGGTGGGGAACCAGCCATCGACGAGCGGATCGCCGCCCTCGCCGCGGAAGTACTCGCGCGTGATCCAGGGGCCGCGCACCAGGAGGTCCCCGAAGGCCTTGCCGTCGCGGGGCAGCTCCTTGCCGGCGTCGTCGACGATCTTCATCTCGACACCGTAGATGGCGCGACCCTGCTTGTTCTGCAGCGCGCGGCGCTCCGCCTCGGACCAGTCGAGGTGACGGCTCTTGAACGTGTTGACGGTGCCGAGCGGACTCAGCTCGGTCATCCCCCAGGCGTGCAGCACCTGGACGCCGTATTCGTCCTCGAACGTGCGGATCATCGCCGGCGGGCACGCCGAACCACCGATCACCGTGCGCTTCAGGGTCCCGAACCCGATACCCTTGGCCTTCACGTGCTGCAGCAGGCCCAGCCAGATGGTCGGGACGCCGGCCGAGCACGTCACCTTCTCGGCCTCGAAAAGTTCCACGAGACTGGCGCCATCCAGCTGGGCCCCGGGGAACACGAGCTTGGCGCCCACGAGCGGCGCGCTGTACGGCAGCCCCCAGGCGTTCACATGGAACATCGGCACGACCGGCAGCACGACATCGCGGGCCGAGAGGTTCAGCGCATCCGGCAGGCACGCGGCGTACGCGTGGAGGATCGTCGACCGATGGCTGTACAGCACCCCCTTGGGGTTGCCGGTGGTCCCGGACGTGTAGCAGAGGGACGAGGCGAGGTTCTCGTCCAGCACCGGCCACTCGAACTCGTCGGAATGGGCGTTGACGAGATCCTCGTAGCAGAGGAGTTCGAGACTCGACGTGGGCATGTGCGCCCGGTCGGTCATCGCCACCCAGCCGCGGACGCCCTTGCAATGCGGCGCCAGCTTCTCGACGAGCGGCAGGAACGTCAGGTCGAAGAAGAGGAACGTGTCTTCCGCGTGGTTGACGATGTAGGTGATCTGCTCGGGGAAGAGACGCGGATTGACGGTATGGCACACGGCGCCGATGCCCGACGTTCCGAAATAGATCTCGAGATGGCGGTAGCCGTTCCAGGCGAGCGTCCCGATGCGGTCGGAGGCCTTCACACCGAGAGCGGTCAACGCGTTCGCCAGCTGGCGGGAGCGGCGATGCACGTCCGTGTAGGTGTATCGGTGGATGCCGCCTTCCACGGTGCGGGACACGATCTCGGTGTCGCCGTGACAACGATCGGCATGCTGGATCAGCGCCGAAATGTTGAGCGGCATGTTCATCATGAGGCCGTGCATGGACCGCTTCTCCAGGAGGGTGATCGACCATTCGATTCTAGCCCGGAACCCTGGCGCAGGACCCGGTTCCGGCAGGGCAGGCCGGGGGCCGACCGCCCTCGGCAAGGCTCGTTTACATCGGGGGGGCGATACGGCAGAATCCGCCGACCCCGGAGGGGCAATCCCGACAACTGGGATCTTCCGGAGGGCCGTCGGACAGGTCGGTGGGCAGTGCGTCGGTGGGCAATGCAACGGGTAGCGCCATGCGAGCTTCCCGTGCAGATATCGCGCGATCCCTTCGCCTGATGGCATGCGCTGATACGAAACCGGTCAGCGCGGCGCGACACCGAGGCGTTGGGCCGGGGTCCGGATATCCGGACACCCGTCATCGGAACTGGAGGAGAAACGCATGCTGAGCAAGATCTCGCGCACCGCGATTGCGAGCGCCGTCGCCGTGTTTTCAAGCGCCCTGTTCACCCTCGGCGCCCACGCCGAAGGCACCATCAAGATCGCCTACCTCGAGGGCCTGTCCGGCCCCTTCGCCAACGTGGGCGAAGTCGGTCTCCGACACCTCCAGTACGCCGCGGACCGCGTCAACGCCAAGGGCGGCGTCCTCGGTCAGAAGCTCGAAGTCATCCCGTTCGACACCAAGACGAGCCCGCAGGAAGCGCAGCTCGTGTTCAAGCAGCTGGTCGACCAGGGCATCCGCTACATGATGCAGGGCAACGGCTCGGCCGTGGCCATCGCGCTGACCGAAGCGCTCGCGAAGCACAACAGCCGCGAGCCGGAGAAGACCGTGCTGTACATGAACTACGGCGCCGTCGACCCCAGCCTCACCAACGACAAGTGCAACTTCTACCACTTCCGCTTCGACGCGGACGCGGACATGAAGATGCAGGCGCTGACGAACTACATGGCGCAGCAGAAGGACATCAAGAAGGTCTACCTGATCAACCAGGACTACGCGTTCGGCCAGTCGGTCGCGAAGGCCGCCCGGGCGATGCTCTCCAAGAAGCGCCCCGACGTCGAGATCGTCGGCGACGACCTCCACCCGCTCGGCAAGGTGAAGGACTTCGCGCCCTACGTCGCGAAGATCAAGGCCTCCGGCGCCAACGCCGTGGTGACGGGCAACTGGGGCAACGATATCGCCCTCCTCATCAAGGCGGCCAAGGAAGCCGGCCTCACGGCCGAATTCTTCACGTACTACGCCGGCGGTCTGGGCACCCCGCCCGTGATCGGCGAGGCGGGCGTCGGGCACCTGAAGCAGGTCACCGTGTTCCACTCCAACATCGGCGGCAGCCGCACGGCGGACGAAGTCACCGGCTACCGGAAGCGCTTCCCCGATTCGAAGGACGACTTCTACTGGACCTCCATCTTGGCCGCGATCGACATGCTCACGCGTTCGATGGAACAGACGAAGTCGACGGACCCGACGAAGGTCGCGCTCGCGATGGAGACCATGAAGGTGGACCAGGTGACCGGCGAAGCCTACATGCGGCCGGAGAATCATCAGCTGGTGCAGCCCATCTTCATCTCGACCTTCGACAAGGCGAACGGGAAGGACGTCAAGTTCGACGTCGAGCGGACAGGCTTCGGCTTCAAGACCGACGCGCGGATCGACGCCAAGGACACCGTCCTGCCGACGACCTGCAAGTTCCAGCGTCCGAAGGGCTGAGGCGGAAACGAGTCGGTGTAGCGAGGGGCGCCCCCTGGGACGCCCCTTTCGTTTGACGGGGTCGGTTGCGCGGGGTCACAGGTGGAATTCTTTCTCGTCACGATGCTGAACAGCCTGTCCTACGGGCTGCTGCTGTTCATGCTGTCTTCCGGGCTCACGCTCATCTTCAGCATGATGGGCGTGCTCAACTTCGCGCATGCGAGCTTCTACATGCTCGGCGCCTACTTCGCCTACCAGACCAGCATGTACCTGGGGTTCTGGCCCGCGCTGATCATCGCGCCGGTGGCGGTGGCCTTCCTCGGCGCGCTCACCGAGCGGTACGGGTTGCGGACCGTGCACAAGTACGGTCACGTGGCCGAGCTGCTGTTCACGTTCGGCCTCGCGTACATCATCGAGGAGTTCGTGCACCTGCTCTGGGGTCGGGCGCCGGTCGAGTACCGGATCCCGCCCATCCTCGACTTCTCCGCGTTCTCGATCTTCACGACGCAGTACCCCGCCTATCGCGTCTTCATGATGCTGGTGTCGGTCGGGATGCTCGCGGCGCTTTACCTCGCGCTCACCCGCACCCGCATCGGCCTGATCATCCAGGCGTCGCTCACACACCCCGACATGGTCGAGGCGCTCGGTCACAACGTGCCGCGCGTCTTCATGACGGTGTTCGCCGGTGGTGCAGCACTGGCCGGTCTCGCGGGGGTCATCGGCGGCAATGCGTTCGTGACGGAACCCGGCATGGCGGCAAGCGTCGGCACCATCGTGTTCGTGGTCGTCGTGTTCGGCGGCATGGGATCCCTGGCCGGCGCGTTCATCGCGTCACTCATCATCGGTGCGGTCCAGACGTTCTCGGTCGCCTTCGACTACTCCCTCGCGACCATCCTGACCGGCATGGGCTTCCAGCTCGATCCCGAGTCGGCGTGGTACGAGCTCTGGAAGGTGACCATCGCCCAGGCGGCGCCCGTCCTGCCCTACGTCCTGATGGTGCTCATGCTCATCGTGCGACCCAAGGGCCTCATGGGCACCCGCGAAGGCTGACACGACCATGACCTCCTTCTTCCATATCCGTCGTCTCGCCCTCTGGGCCTTCGCCGCACTGGTGATGATCGCCCTGCCCCTCGTCCTCACGCAGAGCTTCGCGATCTCGATGCTCTCGCAGATGGGCATCGCGGTGATCTTCGCGCTCTCGTACAACATGCTGCTGGGGCAGACCGGCATGCTGTCGTTCGGACACGCCGTGTATTTCGGCCTCGGCGCGTTCTTCTCGGCGCACGCGCTCAACATGATCGGCGCCGGCTCGCTCGGCATTCCCGTGACGTTGCTGCCGCTGGTGGGCGGGGTCGCAGGCCTCGCCTTCGGCGTCGTGTTCGGCTACGTGACGACGAAACACTCCGGCACGCCGTTCGCGATGATCTCGCTCGGCATCGCCGAGATGGTCGCCGCCTGCTCGCTGATGTTCCCGAGCTTCTTCGGTGGCGAAGGCGGCATCTCCACCGACCGGGTGGTGGGCGAGGCCGTGATGGGCATCACCTACGGGCAGGGCCGGCAGGTGTACTACCTCATCGCCGGCTGGTGCTTCGTCTGCATGATCGCGATGTTCGCGCTCACACAGACGCCGCTCGGCCGGATGGCGAACGCCGTGCGCGACAACGCCGAGCGGGCCCGCTTCGTCGGCTACAACCCGACACGCGTGCGCTACACGATGCTGATCCTGTCGTCGTTCTTCGCCGGTATCGCAGGCGGGCTCGCGGTGATCAACTACGAACTGGTGACGGCCGAGAGCCTGGGTGTCGTGGCCTCGGGCAACGTGCTGCTGATGGCCTTCATCGGGGGCGTCGGCCACTTCTTCGGCCCGATCATCGGTGCGGTCCTCGTCACGTTCCTGCAGTCGGCGTTGTCGAACTACACCCTCGCCTGGCTGCTGTACTTCGGCCTCTTCTTCCTGGTGATGATCCTGTTCGCACCGGGCGGCATCGCGAGCCTGCTGGCGCTGCACAAGCCCGCGTGGGACGTCGGTCAACTGCGACGCCTCGTGCCGTCGTACATAGCCGCCGCAGCCGCCACGGCGGTCATCCTCGCCGGGCTGATCGCGCTGATCGAGATGATCTACCAGGTCGAAACCAAGAAGGAGCAGTCGGGGACGGTGATGAACCTCTTCGGCATGACCTTCGATGCCGCCAGCGCCGGTCCGTGGATCGGCTCCCTCGCCACCATGGCCGTGGGCGGTGCTCTCCTGTGGGGCGCCTCCCGCCTGGTGCGGGCGAGCTGGCAGCAGGTCACGATCGCCATCAACGCAAAACGGGGAGCCTGAGATGCCCGCCGCCCTCGAACTGCGCGACGTCCGCAAGAGCTTCGGCAAGACCGCCATCATCAACGGCGTGAACCTCGCCATCGAAAAGGGGGAGCGCCACGCGGTGATCGGCCCGAACGGTGCCGGGAAGTCGACCCTCTTCAACCTGATCAGCGGCCGCTTCCCCGTGACGTCCGGCACGATCTCGCTGAACGACCGCGAAATCACCGGTCTCCCGCCGCAGGACATCAGCCGCCGCGGCCTCGCGCGCAGCTTCCAGATCACCAACATCTTCCCGAAGCTGTCGGTGTTCGAGAACATCCGCTGCGCGGTGCTGTGGGCAACGGGCCACCGGTACTCGTTCTGGCAGCGCGTCGGCGGTCTCACCGACGTCACGGCGCGTTGCGACGAACTCGTGCAGAAGATCAACCTCGGCAAGCGCCGCGACACGCCCGCGGGCGTGCTCTCCTACGCCGAGCAGCGGGCGCTCGAGATCGGCGTCACGATCGCCGGCGGCGCCGACGTGATCCTGCTCGACGAACCCACCGCCGGCATGAGCAACACGGAAACCGCCGATGCGGTCGCGCTGATCCGCAGCGTGACGGTGGGCAAGACGCTCGTGATGGTGGAACACGACATGAGCGTGGTCTTCGGCCTCGCGGACCGCATCTCGGTGCTGGTGTACGGGCAGGTGATCGCCACGGGTACGCCGCAGGAGATCCGCGGCAACAAGGCGGTTCAGGAAGCCTACCTCGGGACGGAGCAACACTGACATGCTCGAAGTCAAGGATCTCCACGCCTACTACGGCAAGAGCCACATCCTCCACGGGGTGCACCTGTCCGTCCGCCAGGGCGAGATCGTGAGCCTGCTGGGCCGCAACGGCGTCGGCCGCTCGACCACGATCAAGGCGATCATGGGTCAGGTCCAGTCCAGCGGCTCGGTGCAGTTCAAGGGCGAGGAGCTGATGGGCAGCAAGGCCTACATGGTCGCGCGGAAGGGTCTGGGCTACGTGCCCGAGAACCGCGACATCTTCCCCTCGCTCACCGTGCGCCAGAACCTCCTCCTCGGCCAGAAGGGTCGCAAGGAGTCCGGTCGGTGGAGCATGGAGGACATGTTCAACATCTTCCCGCGCCTGCGCGAACGCGCGGAAGCGCCCGCGGGTGTGATGTCCGGCGGCGAGCAGCAGATGCTCACGCTGTGCCGCACGCTGATGGGCGACCCGGACCTCGTCATGATCGACGAGCCCACCGAAGGCCTCGCGCCGAAGATCGTCGACCAGGTCGCGAACCTCTTCGACGAGATCGCGAAGCGCGGCATCTCGATCCTGCTCGTGGAACAGAAACTCACGATCGCCCTGCGCATCTCGCAGCGCGTGTACGTGATGGGCCACGGCCAGATCGTGTTCGAAGGCACGCCCGATGATCTGCGGGCGAACGAGGCGGTGCGGAAGGAGTGGCTGGAGGTCTGAGTTCTCAGGGGCTAGGGGCTAGGGAAACTCGATTGGTGTTTTTGCGGCCCTGCGCATGAGTGCCGCTGCTCGCGTGCATCGCGGCGCGTTGCAAATCAGTGGTTTTCCCTAGCCCCTAGTCCCTAGCCCCTAGTCCCTGGTGCTACCGCCCCTAGTCCCTGGCACCACCTTCCCCAGCCGCCGCATCCCCCACCCCTGGCTCCTCTTCCCCAGTCCCGAACTCCGTCTCGAACGCCTGCGCGTCGTAGCCCTGCGACGCGAGCCAGCGGACCATGACCGGCACGTAGCCGTGGGTGACGAAGACGCGCGTGGCGCCGGTGGCGGCGATGGCCTTCTGCAAGCCGGGCCAGTCGGCGTGGTCGGACAACACGAAGCCCCGATCCACCGAGAGCCGCCGCCGCGCGCCGCGGAGTTGCATCCAGCCGGATGCGAAGGCGTCGCTCGTGTCCCCGAAGCGGGACAGCCACGTCGTGCCGCGCGTCGACGGCGGTGCGATCACCAGCGCGCGTCGCAACGACGCCTTGTCGGGCATCTCCGAGACGAGTCGGGTCGCAGGGAGCGGCACGCCGGAGGATCGATACGCCTCGTTCAACGCCTGCACGGCCCCATGGCACACGATCGGGCCGATGCTCGCGTCGACGCCCGCGAGGATGCGCTGGGCCTTCCCGAACGAATACGCGTACACCACGCTCGCGCGACCCGCGTCGGCATTGCCCCGCCACCATGCGTCGATCTCGCCGAAGAGCGTTTCGTGGGACTGCCAGCGATAGACCGGCAGGCCGAACGTCGACTCCGTGACGAACGCATGGGCCTGCACCGGCTCGAACGGCGCGCACGTGGGATCGGGCCCCACCTTGTAGTCGCCTGACAGGACCCAGACCTCGCCAGCGTGCTCGATGCGGACCTGCGCGGAACCGAGCACGTGCCCGGCCGGATGCAGCGAGACGCGCACGCCGTTGATCATCACCGACTCGCCGTACGCCACGCAGTCGAGGCTGACATCGCCGAGCCGCCGTCGTAGCACGTGCTCCCCGGCCGTGCTGGCGAGGTAGTGGCCGTGTCCGCGGCGTGCGTGGTCGGCATGGGCGTGGGTGATGACGGCACGATCGACCGGACGCCACGGGTCGACATAGAAATCGCCGGCCTCGCAATAGAGGCCGCGCTCGGTCTGCCGGACGAGATCGGGGCGACTCATGGCATCGCTGTCCAGGCGCAGAAACGCTCACGGCGCCCGAAGGCGCCGTGGCGAAATGCAGGCTGGCGGGACACCGCGTCGCCGCTACTTCACGGCATCGAGCAGGGCCGCGTACGCGTCGTCGAACAACTTCAGCCCTTCGGACTGCAGCTGCTCGCCCACCGCGACGGGGTCGATCCCCTCGGCCAGGAGCGCCGCGAGCACCGCCTTCGCTTCGGCCACGCCATCGCCGATGGAAAGGACCGGATTGCCGTGGTCGCGCAGCGCGGCGAGCGTCGCGTCGGGCAGCGTGTTGATGGTCTCGGGCCCCACGAGCGGCTCCACGTACAGGAGGTCGGGGTAGGACGGATTCTTCGTGCTCGTGCTCGCCCAGAGGAGGTACTGCGGGCGCGCACCGGCCGCGCGCAGGCTGGCGAACGGCGCGCCGAAGGCCTCGACGTAGCGCTGGTACGCGATCTTGCCGATGGCCACTGCCGCCTTCCCGCGCAGAGCGAGCGCCTGCGGTGTGCCGATGGCGTCGATGCGCTTGTCGACCAGGGAATCGATGCGGCTCATGAAGAAGCTCGCCACTGCCTTCGGGCGCGACACGTCGCCACCGGCCGCGCGCAGACGCTCCAGACCGCGCTGATAGGCCGCGAAGATGCGATCCATCTGCGGCAACGAGAAGAGGAGCGTGATGTTCACGCTGATGCCCTCGGCGATGCAGTCCTCGAAGGCCTGCGCGCCCTCGGGCGTGCCGGGGATCTTGATCAGGACGTTCTCGCGCGCGACCTCGGCCTTCAATCGGCGCGCCGCGGCGAGCGTCCCGGCGGCGTCGGCCGCGAGACGCGGCGACACTTCGAGGCTCACGAAGCCATCGTCACCGCGCGTGGCATCGAAGACGCCGCGCATCACGTCGCAGGCCGCCTGCACGTCGCCCACGGCGAGGCGCTCGTAGCGGCGCTCGGCATCGGGTTCGGCGGCGCGAAGTGCCTCGAGCGCGCTCCGGTACGCGTCGCCGTTGGCGATCGCGTTGCGGAAGATGGCGGGGTTGGTGGTGATGCCGGTCGCTTCGCCGGCACTCACCATGCGGCCGAGGTCGCCGCTCTGGATGAAACCGCGCGAGAGGTTGTCGAGCCAGATGCTCTGGCCGATCGCGCGCAATCGTGCGAAGGGGGTGCCCTGGGTCGCGGAAGGCGTGGAAGACATCGACGAAGACATGCGGTCGGGACCCCTCAGACGGCCGCTTCGTCGGTCTCGCCGGTGCGGATGCGCACCACCTGTTCCACCGACGTCACGAAGATCTTGCCGTCGCCGATCTTGCCGGTGCGGGCGGACCGCACGATGGCGTCCACGGCCTGGTCCACCAGCGCATCGGTGAGGATCACCTCGAGCTTCACCTTCGGCAGGAAATCGACCACGTATTCCGAGCCGCGATACAGCTCGGTGTGGCCCTTCTGGCGCCCGAACCCCTTCACCTCGGTCACCGTGAGACCGGTCACGCCGATCTCGGACAGGGCTTCACGCACCTCGTCGAGCTTGAACGGCTTGATGACGGCTTCGATCTTCTTCATGGATGCTCCCGGCAAGACGCTGTTTCGACCGCCCGGAGTATAGACCGTGAACTGGCCGCGGCGGCGCAGGAGACCTCAGAGGAAATCGCCGGCGAGGGCGTCGATGCGCTCCAGTTCGCGCGCCACCGTCGTCACGATCTCGTCGAGCTTGAGATCCAGCCCCAGGCTCTCGACGGTGTCGCTGATGTCGCGGCTGGGGGCTTCGAAACAGGTCGAAGGCATGTCTTCGGCAAGCGGCATGGCCGAACTGGCGGGATGCGTGAGGATCGCGTCGTGCAGATGATCCGCGAGCAGCACGAGAAGCGTGGAGACCGCGGCGTCGAGCGCGAGCCCGTCGTGGTGCCGCCGGGCCGCCTCGGCCAGCTCGACGGGTGCGCCGCAGGAGATCAGCAGTTCCTCGCCGAGGCACGTGTGCGCCTCCACGAACTCGCGATAGAGAGGCGTGCCGCGGCACATGCCGGCGCGGATGAAGCGGGTCATGGCATCGGGCATCGCGCTGCAGAGAGCGAGCGTGCCGACGTCGTGGAGCAGACCGCCCGCGTACGCCATCCCCGGCACGCCGCCTTCGAGATGCAGCGCCCGCGCCATCTCGTGCGCGCAGAAGGCCGTCCGCAGGTACTCGTGCCAGAGACCCCGCAGGAGGTGCCGGTCGGGCATCGTGGTCGACTTGCGCATCCAGATGGCGGCGAGCTGCGCCAGCGCCACGCGCAGCGAGGTCTGCAGCCCGAGGCGCATCACCGCCGTGCGGATGTCCAGGATCGGTCGACCCGAACCGGCGAAGACGGCTGCATTCGCGAGGCCGAGGATGCGGGCCGTGAGGATCGGGTCGCTCTCGATGATCTCGACGACCTGTGAGGGCGCCGCGCCGTCCTCGGGGTTCACCGTGATCAGCCGGATCGCCAGCGGCGAGATGGGAAGGACGAGATCCCCACCCTGCACCAGCCGGTGCCAGTTGAGGAACAGGTCGGAAAGCTTCCACTCGTCGTCCGGCGCCAGCATGGGCGGGGAGATGTGTTCCAGCACATGCGCCTTGTCGGCCTGTACCGTCGTCTGCAAGGTGGTTCTCCTCGGTTCACGGACCGCCCGCGATGCGATGCGTGCGCGCCCCGAGGGGACATAACGGTGCGGACTGCAACCGCTTGAGGCAAACCTGCGGGCGTGGCACCAGCGCCGCCGGGGCAGGACGCCGACCGGTCCTCAGGCGTGGAGGATCACTTCGGCGCTGACCGCGCCCGCACGATCGTGACGACCGGCGACGCGCACCGCGCTCCCGGCAGCCCCGCGGACGACCCACTCGAACTTGGCGCGGTCGGCGGTGGTGTCGCCGCCCCATCCCGACCAGGCCGAGGGCGTGGACGACTTGTAGGCACGGCCTTCGAGCTGGCCGCCCTCGGTCCGCGTCGCACCGGTCACCAGCTCGACGCCCGCCGGGAGGGCGATCGTGGCCACGACACCGCGGCAGAGCTTGTTCGCGAGACCGCGTTTCGTCACGTACGTGGGCAGCCAGCCGGTGTTGTGCACCACGAGTCGCACGCGCCAGGTGTCCGGTCCGAGCGCCTCGACGTCGGCGCGGAAGACTTCGAGCCGCGGCGAGACGAGCGCATGCCAGACGAGCCACTTCGGGAAGCGCGCCACCTCCCGCTCGAGCATCGCGTGGGGCGGATTGCTCCACGTGTAGAGCGCGTTCCACCCGCCCAGCTCCACGGGTCCGAGCTGCGGATGTTCGAACGGATACCAGGGCACGAAGCCCCGCCCCTCGAGCGGGCCGTCGTTCCAGGCGAGGAGGGCCAGGTCGTCCTCGACGGGATGCTCGCGATACCACTCGATGAACGGGTACTCCCCGATGCCGGCCTCGCGCTGCGGGCTCCAGATCTCGACCGTCCACGAGAACACGCCGGCGTGCTCGTAGAGCCAGTCGTCGAAGGAGCCGGTGATGACCTCCTTAGGGTGATAGCGGAAATCGTGGAAGACCGAGATGTTCGGATAGCCCGTGAGTTCGGTGCCCTTCGCGCCGAGCTTCCGGTAAGTCCACAGATCCTCGGCCGGCAGGGTGTCGTCGGCGAGGTGGGAGTACGGACGCAGCAGCACGCCGCTGTACGTGTGGAACGCGACGCCGCCTGTGATGTTCGGATGGGCTGCGATGAAGGCGACCGACGCGCGCACCTCCGGCTCCGACGTCGGGAACGGGCCGGCGCCGTGCTGCTCGTGCTCCTGGCGCCAGTGCGCGGGAAAGTTGCGATTGAGGTCGAGACCCTCGCGGGTGGCCTGCATGCCGATCGTCACGCCGTCGTGATCGTCGACGAAGCCCTCGGGCAGCAGGCGGTAGTAGGTCCCGCCCGCCTCGACAGGGTCACGGCGCACGAGGAGACGCGGATCGCGATCGCTCACCTTCCACGGGCCGTTGTCGTCGCGGATGCGCATCGTGAGGACGCGGCCGTCGCCGTCGATGTCCTCCCGGTGGAGGCCGCCCACGGGGGCCTCGTCGTACGGATACGGACGCGTGGACGACCGGATCAGCTTCGGGACGTCGGCCAGCGCCCATTCGGCACCGTCCGGATTGAGGCGCGGCGCCACGTAGAACGCGCGCGTGTCGAGTACCCGGGTGACGTCGGGATCGCGTCCGTCCTCGCGTGCGAGGTGCTGAAGGAAGTAGAGGCAGGCCATCGACCCCGCGACTTCGGTCGCGTGGATGTTGCCGTCGATCCAGAAGGCCGGCTTGTCCGCGGCAGGGCCGGTGCTGAAGCGTGTGGCCGTGACCGCGAGGATCTCGCGACCTTCGTGACTGTGCCCGATGGTCTCGACGCTGAAGAGGTCGGGGCGCTCGGCCACGAGCGCGTGCAGCGCGGCGACCAGTTCGGCGTGGCGGAGATAGCGATCGAAGGCCACGACGGGAGCGGGTGGGGATGGGAGGAATGCGTTGGGGAAGCCGGGGAAGACGCGCGGAGCCGGGCGATTCGGGCGCCTGACCCCGCGACGACCCGCCCTACTTCGCGCGGGGACGCAGCCCCGGCTTCAGAGGCGGCGGCGCCTTCGTGTTGCGTCCCGGACGGGTCTTGCCATAGCTGCCGTTCTTGATCTTGCCCTTCCGCGTACGTACGTCGCCAGCGCCCATGTGTGCTCCTCTAGGTGGGTGGGTAGACCCCCGATTCTAAGGGAGACGACCGCCGAAAGGCAGGATCGTTGTCCGGCTACACTCGGACCCGTCGCCAATCCCCCTCGAAAACCATGGACTGGATGAAGGTCGTGATCGGTTTCGTCCTGATGGGCGGCGTGCTCTTCGGGTGGTACCGGGTGATGCGGCACCTCAAGGGCGAGGGGGGCAGCGGCATGAAGCTCGACCTGCCGAAGGGCAAGGCGCGCCGCCGCGAGAGTGTCAACGAACTCGAAGCGTTCGTCGCGGCCCAGCGGGCCGGCGGCGTCGGCGGGGCGGCCCCGGCGGGAGTGGAAGCAGCCCCAGCCGCGCCGGCGATGCAACCGGCATCGCCAGTCCCGGCAACGGCGCCGACGCCCGGTCCATCGACCCCTGCCAGCGTCGCGGGAAGCGCCCCCCTGCTGTCGGGCCCGGCGAAGCTCGCCTTTCTCGTCTTCCGCGCGGCGCTGCCCGACCATCTCGTGTTCGCCCGGGTCCCGCTGGGGGAGATCGTCGCGGATGCCGGGATCGCACGCGGCCACGTCTTCACGCTGGTGGTCTGCCGGACCGACCTCACCGTCGTCGCCCTGGCTGACCTTGCCACGCCGGAGGGCCCGCCCCCGGCGGTGAGCGCGACTCTCGCTCGCGCCGGTGTGCATCACGTGGTCATCGACCCGGCCCGGCTGCCCCGGCGCGACGCCATCCGCACCCTGCTCGCGATCGACTGAGTCCGACCCGGGCAAGGTGCCGGCGCGCGAGGGACACCCCGTGGCCCCTGCGGTATCCTCGTCACGGACCCATTCCCGCCCGGAGCATCGACGTGTCACGCCGTTTCGCCATTGTGTTGCTTGCCCTCGCCGCCCTCCTGCCGATCTCCGGCATCGCCCAGGACCGCATGCTCCAGTTCACCGACACGCTGCCGGACACCGTGCAGAAGAAGACGGTCGTCATCGAGCGCAAGGTGGGAGACGGCGCCGAGGCGGAGCCCGGCCGGTTCGTGGTCATCGAGTACGAGGGCTTCGTCTACGACCTCACGAAGCCGGAGCGCAAGGGCGCGCGCTTCGACAGCACGCTCGAGCGCGGTGTGCCGCTGTCGGTCCTGATCGGCGTGGGGCGGATGATCTCCGGCGTCGACCGGGGCATCCTGGGCATGAAGGTCGGCGGGGAGCGCACCCTCGTCGTCCCGCCTCGCATGGGCTACGGCGACCGGCTCGCCTTCGGTGAAGTCCCACCGAATTCCACGCTCATCTTCGAGGTCAAGCTGCTCGACGTCGTCGCCGAGCGCAACGTGAAGTAGCGTCGCGGCGCCCGCACCGGTCACCGCGCGATGGATCCCCTTCTCGAAGACACCCACGGCAGCATCCGCATCCTCACGCTGCATCGCCCGGAATCGATGAACGCGATCGACACCGCGCTGCGCGAACGACTGATCGCCACGCTGGCCGCCGCCGATGCGGACGATGCGGTGCGGGCGGTGATGATCACCGGCGCCGGCGAACGCGCCTTCTGCAGCGGGCAGGACCTCGGCGAGACGGCGGCGTACGGCGTCGAGGATGTCGCCGCCTGGCTCTCCGCCAACCATCGCATGTATCGCGCCGTGCGCGCGCTCGACAAGCCGGCCGTGGCCGCCTTCAACGGGACAGCTGCCGGCGCAGGCTTCCAGATCGGCCTGTGCTGCGACCTGCGGGTGGGCTACCCGGAGATGCGCATCGGCCAGCCCGAGATCCGCGCCGGCCTCGCATCGATCGTCGGCTCCCAGATGATGACGTGGCACGCCGCCCTCGGTCACAACGTCGAACTGTCGCTGCTCGGCGATCTCGTCACGGGGCAGCGCGCCTGGGAGATGGGCCTGCTGAACCGCCTGGTGCCGCAGGCCGATGTGGTGTCGACGGCCCTCGCACTCGCGGAACGTCTGGCGGCGCAACCCGCCACCGCCATGCGACTCACCAAGCAGCGCTTCCGCGCACAGACCGCCGACGCGTTCGAGTCCGCCCTCGCGGCCGCCATCGCCGCGCAGCGCACGGCCTACGAGAGCGGCGAACCGCAGGCCGCCATGGCCCGCTTCCTGGCTGCCCGGCGCAACGCCCCCCGGGCCTGACACCCAGACGTCGCAGGACGAATTCCTCGGACCTCACGCCATGACGACTCCCCCGGCCTCCGAACACCAGATCTGGCAACTGCCGCGCGAGACCGTCGACGCCCTCGCCGCCGTCGGGACCCTCCGGACATTCGCGAAGAACACCGTCGTCATCCAGGAAGGGGACTACGGCGACACGATGTTCGTGGTGCTCTCGGGTCGCGTGCGCGTCTTCCTCGCCGACGAGGAAGGCCGCGAGGTGCTGCTGGGGGAGTACGGCGCCGGCGAACACTTCGGCGAGATGATGCTGGATCACGGCCCGCGGTCCGCGTCGGTCGCGACGCTCGAACCCACGCGCTGCGCCGTCGTCACGCGCGACGAACTGGAGGCGTTCCTCGAAGCGCATCCGAAGACGGCTTCCATCTTCGTGCGCATGCTGATCGGCCGCGTGCGCATCCTGACCCGCACGGTGGGGAATCTCGCCCTGCTCGATGTCTACGGCCGCGTCGCGCGGCACCTTCTCGATTCCGCGGTGGAGGAAAACGGTCGCCTGGTGATCCCGGGCAGACTCACCAATGTCGACATCGCGAAGCGCGTAGGCGCATCCCGCGAGATGGTGGGGCGGATCATCGCGGACCTGAAGCGCGGCGGATACATCGTCCAGGAAGCGACCTGCACCGTGATCATGAGAGCGCCGCCGAAGGCGTGGTAGGCGCCGGTTCGCAGGTCGGTTGCGTCGGTCGGGCTGGAGACCGCCCCACGAGTCGACCACCGAAACAACCTACGCCTCCCCGTCCGCCGCCTCGTTCGACTCCGCCACCGGCGCCACCACCACTTCATTCGCGGCGATCATCGCCCGCCGCGTCTCCGGGGTCTCGAGACTGATGCGTCCGAGCAGCCCCTGTCGATAATCGGTGAGCAGGATCAGCGCCGCCTTCTCGAGATCGAGCCCGCCCCCGCGCACCTGGCAACCGCGGCGCTTGCCGACCGCCTCGACCACCGCCACGGCGTCCATGCCTTCCGTCTTGAATCCGTAGCGCGCCGTGAGCAGCGCCGGATACCGTTCGAGCAGGTTCGCCGCGAGGAACGTGGCGACCTCCTCCTCGATCACGGCGTTCGTGCCGACCGCATGGCTCGCCGCGAGCATGAAGCCGTCGCTGTCGTAGCGGATCTTCGGCCACATGAGGCCGGGGGTGTCGGTGAGCAGCGTGCGCACGTCGAGTTCGAGGCTCTGTTGCGACTTCGTCACGGCCGGCTCGTCGCCGACCTTCGCCACGCGGCGCTTCAGGAGTGCATTCATCAGGGTCGACTTCCCGACGTTCGGGATGCCCATGATCATCAGCCGGAGCGGCTTCGCGGCGGAATCGCGATGCGGCGCGATCTTCCGGCACAGCGGGAGCACCTTCGCGACATCCGACGCGTTCTTGCACGAGATCGCCACCGCGGTGACGCCCTTCTGCGCGTTGTAGTGGGCGAGCCACGCGCGCGTCGCGACCGGATCCGCGAGATCGGACTTGTTCAGCACCTCGAGACAGGGGCGCTGACGATGCTCGCGCAGGGCGCGGATCATCGGGTTCGTGCTCGCCTCGGGCAGACGGGCATCGACGACCTCGATCACCACATCGGTACGCTCCATGGTCTCCGCCGCCTTGTCGCGGGCGGTGGTCATGTGTCCGGGGAACCACTGGATGGCCATGCGGGCTCGGGAATCGGGAGGGGACTGCATTATCCCCGACGGCGGACATCCGGTTGCGCGCATTCCACGAAACCCGGACCGGGGGATGGTCTGACGGGCTCTCGAGGCGCGCCTGCCGCGCCGACACATGTAATCCTATACAGCTAGGAATTTCTCCCAGTTCCACCGGGAATGCAACGTGCCGCGCCGAGGAATAAGATCGGGAACATCGACGGGTTGCAAACGCCACAGCGTGCTGCGATGCCATCGATGACGCAATCCATATCGCAAAGACGGTAACGGAGAACCGTGCGCCCGACGCACCATCCCGTGGGTTGAAAGGGGGGAGACACGCGAACATCTGCCGATCGCATCCGGATATCGGCAAAACCACTGTCCAAGGAGTCTCCATGAAGATCAAGTTTGTCGCCGCACTCGCCTCCGCCCTGCTCTGCGGCGGCTTCACCCAGTCAGTCCAGGCCCACAGCGGCAAGATGGAAGCGTGCATGAAGGCGGCGCTGGCGCTGCACCCGGGCAAGGTCATCTCGCTCGAAGCCGAGGTCGAGAAGGGCAAGCCCATCTATGAATTCGACATCCAGGGCGCCGACGGCAAGGAATGGGAAGTCGAGTGCGACGCCAAGACCGGCAAGGTCACCGAGGTCGAAGAAGAAGTCGCCTCGGCGAACGACCCCGCATTCAAGGCGAAGATCACCCTCGAGGAAGCGCAGGCGATCGCGCTGAAGGCGAAGCCGGGGAAGATCGTCGAGACGGAGTTCAGCGTCGAGGGCGACGGCCAGTCTTCCTACGAGTTCGACATCGTCGGTGAAGATGGCGTCGAGTGGGAGATCGAGATCGATGCGATGACGGGGAAGATCATCGAGATGGAGCGCGAGACGTACCAGATCGGCCTCGACTGATCTACCACGCGCCTCCGGCACGAGCCGTCCGGTCGAAGGCCGGTACCTGCAGGGGTACCGGCCTTTGCGTTGCGGCGCGGGGGAACCGCGCACGGCACGGTCATCCCCCCGCCCGCTTCTCCATCTCCGCCAGCATCCGCTGCACGCGATCGCCCACTTTCTCGGTGCTGAGCTTCTCGCGGATCCGCTCGATCATGAGCGGAAACGCGAACGGCGTCGGATACGGCGGCTGCACGATCGTCACGGGTCGCGCGGCGATCCCGGCCAGCACGCGCTCCATCCGCGTCAACTCCAGTTCCTGCTCGAGCACCTCGCGCTGCGCCTGACGCAGCAGAAGGTTGTCGGGGTCGTACTTCCGGAACACGTCGAAGAAGAGTTCGCTCGACGCCTGCAATTGCCGCGTGCTCTTCGGCTGCCCGGGGAACCCCTGGAAGACGAGCCCCGCCACACGCGCGATCTCTCGGAAGCGCCCCCGCGCGAGCTGGCCCGCATTCAGGCTGTCGAGGATGTCGTCCAGCAGGCGATCCTCGGAAAAGAGTCCGCGTGCGATCGCACCGCTCCAGTCGACCGGCACCGGTGACAGGAGCTCGAAGCCGTAGTCGTTCACGCACATCGAGAAGGTCGTCGGCGTCTCGCGCGCAATGCGCCAGGCAACGAGATTCGCGAGCCCCGTGTGCACGTGGCGACCGCCGAACGGGAAGCAGAAGAAGTGATGACCCTCGCGCGTCTTCACGGTCTCGACGACCAGCGCGCGCGATCCTGGCAGCTGAGACCATCGCTGCTGGATCTCGAAGAGCGGCGCGAGTGCCGCCACCTCGGGATCGTCCACGCGTCCCTCGGCAGCGGCATCGAGGATCCCGACGACGGCCTCGGCGAGTTCGGACGACAGGGGCATCTTCCCGCCCTGCCATCGCGGCACCGCCCCCTTGTCGGAGGTCGCCTTGCGCACCAGCGCGGACATCTCGTGCACGCGCACGAGTTCGAGGCGCCGCCCCGCGAAGAAGAAGCAGTCGCCGGGCTTCATCATCGCGATGAACGATTCCTCCACGTGACCGATGCGACCGCCGGAGAACCACTTCACCTCCATCGACGCGTCGCTCACGATCGTGCCGATGCCCATGCGATGCCGCTTCGCGATCTGCGCGTCCGGCACGCCGTGGACCCCAGCGTCGTCCGGCACCACGCGGTGGTACTCCGGATACGCGCCGAGGGTCTCGCCGCCGTGGACGACGAACGCGAGGACCCATCGCCACTCGTCGTCGGTGATGCCGCGATAGGCGTGCGTCGTGCGGATCTCCGCGAGGAGATCATCGGCGACGAAGCCCCCGCCGAGCGCGACGGTGACGAGATGCTGCACGAGGACATCCATCGGCTTCGACGGCGGGCGGCGCGATTCGATGCGGCCAGCCTGCGAGGCGCGCCGCGCAGCGGCCGCCTCGACGAGTTCGAGGGCGTGCGTCGGGATACAGGTGACGCGCGACACGCGGCCCGGCGCATGCCCTGACCGGCCGGCGCGCTGCGTGAGGCGTGCGACGCCCTTCGGACTGCCCAGCTGCAGCACGCGTTCGACAGGCAGGAAGTCGACCCCGAGATCGAGGCTCGACGTGCACACGCAGGCCTTCAGCGTGCCGGCCTTCAACCCGGCCTCCACCCAGTCGCGCAACCCGCGATCGAGGGACCCGTGATGCAGGGCGATCAGTCCCGCCCAGTCGGGACGCGCCTCCAGCAGTGCCTGGTACCACAGCTCCGCCTGCGAACGCGTGTTGGTGAAGAGCAGCGACGTGCCCGCCGCGTCGATCTCGCGCACCACCGCATCCCGTTGCCGCACGCCGAGGTGGCCCGCCCACGGAAACCGCTCGATCGTCTTCGGGATCAGCGTGTCGATCTCGATGCGCTTCGCAACCTTGCCCTGCACCAGCCGCCCGGTGGCCCCCGGCCCCAGCAGGACGTCGCGCGCCTCGTCGAGATTGCCCAGCGTCGCGGAGAGACCCCAGACGATCAGCGCCGGGCTCCACCGGCGCAGCCGCGCGATGGCGAGCTGCACCTGCACGCCGCGCTTGTTGCCCATGAGTTCGTGCCACTCGTCGACGATCACGGCCCGCACATTGCCGAGTCGCTCCTGCGCATCGACCCGCGTCAGCAGCAGCGAGAGGCTCTCCGGCGTCGTGACGAGCGCCGTGGGCAGGCGCTTCGACTGCCGCGCACGCTCGGCGGATGACGTGTCGCCCGTGCGGCTGCCGACAGTCCACGCAGGCGCGAGCCCCGGCAGCGTCGCTTCGAGAGCGCGCACGGTGTCGGCCGCGAGCGCGCGCATCGGCGTCAGCCACACGACCGACAGCGGCGGCGCACCGCGGACGCCGGCGACGGCGGGCACCACGTGGCGCATCGCGCCGAACCACACCGCGTACGTCTTCCCCGCACCGGTCGTCGCGTGCAGCAGCCCGGAGGCGCCTTCCGCGCAGGCGTCCCACACCTCGCGCTGGAACGGGAAGGGTTTCCAGCCGCGTTCGGCGAACCACGCGTCGACGGGATCGGGCGAGGTCTTCGCTCGCCGCGCGCGGGGCTCGCTCACCGGCGCGTCACGCGTGACCGACCCCGGACCGCGCGTACTTCGCGTCGGCGACGCTCCGCAGCGCGCGCTCGACCACGTCGCGTGCCAGGGCATCCTTCATCGCACGCGACGCCGCGAGCATCTCGGTGCGCAGGGCAAGGGCCATGGCGACGGCCTGCAGGACATCGCCGTTCGAGAGCGGTGGCTGCCCTTCGATACTCGCGTCGAGCGCATTGAGGACAGCCCCCACCAGCCGCGCCACGTCGCCGGGCGAGACGGTTTCGGGATGCAGTTCGAACTCGCAATCGATGACGGCGCCGGAGGACGTCACGGCGCGATAGGGAAGAGTCTTCATGGGGGCTCCGGAACATTCAACAGCGCGTGCAGGGCATCGAGGCGGTCGGCGTCCGCGGCGGACTTGTCGGGTCGGAGGCGCAGCATGCGCGGGAACCGCACGGCCACGCCGCTCTTGTGGCGCGGCGACCGCTGGATCCCCTCGAAGCCGATCTCCATCACGAGCTGCGGCGTCACGCTGCGCACGGGGCCGAATTTCTCCCGCGTGTTCGCGCGAACGAACCGGTCCACCTCGGCGATCTCCGCGTCGGTCAGGCCGGAGTAGGCCTTGGCGAACGGCACGAGTTCCCCGTCACGCCACACGGCGAACGTGTAGTCGGTGTAGAGGCTCGCACGCCGACCGTGGCCGCGCTGGGCGTAGACCAGCACGGCATCGACACTGAACGGGTCGAGCTTCCACTTCCACCACTCGCCGCCGGGTCCGAGCTTCACGCGGCCGGCGCCGTACGCGGAATCGCGCCGCTTCAGCATGAGACCTTCCACACCACGAGCGCGGGCGCCGGTGCGCGCCTCGGCGAGGGCCTCCCACGAATCCGCCTGCACGACCGGCGAGACGACGATGCGAGCGTCGTCCAGGGCGGCCACGAGCGCCTCCAGCCGCGCGCGACGGACCGCGAGCGGATGCGCGCGGATGTCGACGCCGTCGACCTCCAGGAGATCGTAGGCGACCAGCGCGACCGGCACCTCCTTCAGCACCTTCGCGGTGAAGGTCTTCCTGCCGAGCCGCTTCTGCAGCATCGCGAACGGCAGGGGTGCGCCGTCCCGCCATGCGAGCAGCTCTCCGTCGATGACCGTTCCCTCCGGCAACCACGCGGACGCTGTCGAGACTTCCGGGAAGATGTCCGTCACGAGTTCCTCGCCACGGGACCAGAGGTAGATGCGCTCCGCGCGACGGACCACCTGCGCGCGGATGCCGTCCCACTTCCACTCGGCCTGCCAGTCGCCGACAGGCCCCAGCGTGGCGGGTTCGGCCGCGATCGGATGCGCGAGGAAGAACGGATACGGCCGCCCGGCGCGCTCGTCCGAGCCCTCCTCGGCGAGCAGCGCGCGATAGCGGGCAGGCTCGGGCGCGAACTCGCCCATCATGCGTTCGACGACGAGGCGCGGCTCGATGCCCGCGGCCTTCGCCACGGCGCGTGCGACGAGGGGCTTCGCGACACCGACGCGCAGGCCGCCGGTGATGAGCTTGTTCCAGACGAAGCGGCCGCGCGCGTCGAGGTCCCGCCAGGCGGCGACAAGCCCGGCGTCGGCGTCTTCAGGTGGGAGACCTCGTAGCGGGAGCAGGCGCCGCTCGATCCAGACGGTGAGCGAAGCGCCGTCGCCCCCGCCTCCACCGGGCAGCAGGTGCGCGATGGTCTCGGCAAGATCCCCCACCGCCTGGTAGGACTCCTCGAACAACCAGTCCGGGACACCTGCCTCGCGCATGGCGACCTCGCGCAGAAGGCGCGTCGGCACCACCTGCCGGAGCTTGCCGCCCGCGAGGATGAAGACGGCCCAGGCGGCATCGGCGTCGTCGGCGGCAGCGAAGTAGTCGGCCATGGCCGCCACCTTGGCCTGGGTGGAGGTGGTGGCGTCGAGCGCGGCGTAGAGGGCGGAGAAGCGTTGCATGGGGGGATTGTGGCCTGCCGATGAACGATGGGGCCATCGCCACCGCACGGACATGCCCGGCACGGCCGGTCCATACTCTCCCTCCCGATCCCGCTTGATACCGAGAGGCGATGCCCACACTGTCCCACCGTTGCACCACCATCACCACGGTCGCCCCCGCATGAACGCGATCACCGACACGACCATCGCCCGGGGCGGCATCACGCTGCCCATCACCGGCATGACCTGTGCGAGCTGCGTCGGCCGTGTCGAGAAGGCGCTGGCCGCGGTGCCCGGCGTGAACGACGCCACCGTCAATCTCGCCACCGAGCAGGCGGTCGTGCATGCCGAGCCGCGGGTGACAGCGGAGACACTGACCGCCGCCGTGCGCACGGCCGGCTACGACGTCGCCGTCGACACCGTCGATCTGAAGATCGAAGGCATGACCTGCGCGACCTGCGCGGGCCGCGTCGAGAAGGTCCTGTCGAAGGTGCCCGGCGTGCTCTCGGCCACCGTGAACCTCGCGACGGAGCGGGCGAGCATCGAGGTCCTGCCGTCGGTGCCAGTCGGGGATCTCCGGGCCGCCGTGGAGCGCGCGGGGTTCGGGGCGAAGGATCTCCGCGATCCGGCGTTGCCGCCGAAGCCGCGACTGCCCGCGTGGTGGCCGGTCGCGGTGGGCGCGGTGCTGACGCTGCCGCTCATGGCGCCGATGCTGCTCGTCGTCGTCGGCATTCACTGGATGCCGTCGCCATGGATCCAGTTCGCGCTCGCGACGCCGGTGCAGTTCGGGCTCGGCTGGCGCTTCTATCGCGCCGGCTGGAATGCCGTCCGCGCGGGCGCCGGGAACATGGACCTGCTGGTCGCGCTCGGGACATCGGCCGCGTACGGACTCTCGGTCTATCTGCTCCTCGTCCACGGCGATCACGGCATGCCGCACCTGTACTTCGAGGCGTCGGCCGCGGTCATCACGCTGGTGCTGCTCGGCAAATGGCTGGAGGGTCGCGCCAAGCGGCAGACGACCGAGGCCATCCGCGCCCTGCAGGCGCTGAGACCGGCGACGGCACGCGTGCTGCGCGAGGGTGTCGAGCGCGACGTTCCCGTGGAAGATCTCGCCGTCGGCGATCTCGTGCGGGTGAAGCCGGGCGAACGCGTCGCGGTGGATGGCGAGATCACCGAGGGCCGCAGCCACGTCGACGAGTCGCTGATTACCGGCGAAAGCCTGCCGATCGCGAAGTCGCCGGGCGACCGCGTCACCGGGGGTGCCATCAACGCGGAAGGCGCCCTGACGGTCCGCACCCTCGCGGTCGGTACCGAGACCACGCTCGCACGCATCATCCGGATGGTCGAATCCGCGCAGGCGGGCAAGGCGCCCATCCAGCGCATCGTCGACCGCGTCAGTGCCGTCTTCGTGCCCGTGGTGCTCGGCGTCGCGCTGCTCACCCTGGTGGCGTGGATGCTCGTCGATGGCGACTGGGGCCGGGCGATCATCAACGCCGTCGCCGTCCTCGTCATCGCGTGTCCGTGCGCGCTGGGGCTCGCGACGCCCACCGCGATCATGGCGGGCACCGGCGTCGCCGCGCGGCGCGGCATCCTCATCAAGGATGCGCAGGCTCTGGAACTGGCGCACGCGGTGACGACCGTCGCCTTCGACAAGACGGGCACGCTGACCGAGGGTCATCCCTCCGTCGCCGCCGTGCTGCCGATCGCCGGGCACACGGAAGACGAGGTGCTCGCGATCGCCGCCTCGCTCCAGCAGACGAGCGAGCATCCGCTGGCACGCGCGGTGATGGACAAGACACGGGCGGCGTCGGTGACGATCCCGTCAGCCGTCGAACCCCGCGCCCTGCCCGGCCGCGGACTCGAAGCGACGGTGGACGGTCACGTCGTGGTGCTCGGCAGCACGCGCCTGCTGCGAGAACTCGGTGTCGGACCGGGTCCGCTGGAAGCAGACGCCACCCGCCTCGAGAACGACGGCCGCACGATCTCGTGGCTGATGCGGCGCGACGGCGATACGGCCGTGCTGCTCGGCATGCTCGCGTTCGGCGATGCAGTGAAGCCGTCAGCTCGCGATGCCGTCGCGCATCTGCAGAGCCTCGGTGTCACGACCGTGATGCTCACCGGCGACAATCGCGGGAGCGCGGCCGCGGTCGCGCGGGAACTGGGCATCACGGAGTTCCAGGCGGAAGTGCTGCCCGGCGACAAGGCGGCGGCAGTGCAGGCACTGCGGGGGGCGGGCAAGGTGGTCGCGATGGTGGGCGACGGCATCAACGACGCGCCGGCACTCGCCGCCGCCGACGTGGGCATCGCGATGTCGACGGGCACCGACGTCGCGATGGCCGCCGCCGGCATCACGCTCATGCGAGGCGATCCTCGCCTCGTGGCCGACGCGCTGGACATCTCTCGCCGCACGTACGCGACGATCCGGCGCGGACTCTTCTGGGCATTCGCCTACAACGTGGTGGGCATCCCGCTCGCGGCGTTCGGCATGCTCGACCCGGTGATCGCGGGCGCGGCGATGGCGGCGAGCAGCGTGAGCGTGGTGTTGAATGCGTTGTCGTTGCGGCGGTGGCGGTCGGCGTGAAGGCCGACCTGCAGCCGATCTCCACCCCTACTTCAACAACACCCCCGGCAGCCACGTCGCCAGCGGCGGCACGAACGCCACCAGGCCCAGCATCAGCAATCCGAACAGCACGTAAGGCATCACCGCCCGGAAGATCTCGCTGGTCGGGATCGACGCCGGCGCCACGCTGCGCATCGTGAAGAGCAGCATGCCGAACGGTGGCGTCAGCAGGCCGAGCTGCATGCAGATCAGGAACATCACGCCGAACCACAGCATGTCGAACTGGAAGTGCTGCGCGAGCGGCAGGTAGAACGGCAGCGTGATGAGCATCATGCTCACCTGGTCGAGGAAGCAGCCCAGCACGAGCAGGATGCCCATCATGATCGCCAGCACCATCCAGGGTTGAAGCGCGGCGTCCTGCACCAGCGTCACGAGTCCGTTGGTCGCGCCCGAGAACGACAGGATCTGCGAGAACGTCGTGGCGCCCACGATGATGAAGAGGATCACGCCCGAGATCGCCGCCGTGCCCTTCAATGCCTCGAGCAGCGACGACCACGTGAGGGACCGGTAGACGACCGCCACGACCACCGTCGCGAGTGCGCCGATCGCGGCGGACTCCGTGGGCGTTGCCCACCCCGCGGACATCGCGACGATCACCACCACGAAGATCGCCACGAGCGGCGTGACGTAGACGACGAGCGGCCGCCACCGCGCCCAGCCGTGCAGGCGCGTGTGCTCGAAGCGCGGTGCGAGCGACGGATCGAGCTTCGCGCGGATCACGATGTAGCCGACGAAGAGCACCGCGAGCAGGATGCCCGGCACGACGCCCGCGATGAGCAGCCCCGAGATCGAGATGCCCGACAGGCTGCCCAGCAGGACCGTGAGCGCCGAGGGCGGGATCAGCATGTCGACACCGCCGATGGCCATGATCGGGCCCATCGCCATGCCCGGGTGGTAACCGCGCTTCAGCATCTCGGGCAGCAGCAGACCGCCCAGCAGTGCGGTCGTGGCGATGGTCGACCCGGAGATCGCGGAGAACACGGTGCCGGCCACGACCGCCACGACGGCGAGCCGGCCGGGCACGCGCCAGATGAGCTGGTCGAAGGCGTCGATCGCCTTCATCGCGACGCCGGTGTGGAACAGCACCTCGCCCATGAGCACGAAAAGGGGGATCGGCGTGAGCGAGAAGTTGGTGATGGCGGCCACGCCGTTGCGCACCACCTGCATCAGGCCGGGCTCGCCGCCGAGATAGAAGATCGCGCCGACGAGGTTGATCGCGAGGAACGCGAAGGCGGCAGGCATGCCCACCAGCAGCAGCACGGTGAGGATGCCGAAGAGCATCGCGAGGGTCTGCCACCAGAGCATCGTCAGGACTCCGTCCGCGCCGACGTCGTTGCGGGCATCACGAGGCGCCGTGCGAACTCGAGCGTCATGAGGCCGAAGCTGAGCGGCACCGGCACGTACAGCCACCACTCCGGGAAGACGAGGCTCTTCATCACCATCGCACCGATGGAGATGTTGTCGCGGATCACGGCGACCGCGTACCAGACGATGACGGCACACACGACAAGACCGACGAGTGCCACGACGCGATCGAGCACAGCCCGCCAGCCGGACGACAGGTGCGCATCGAGGATGTCGAGCCGGACGTGCTGGTTGCAGTGCAGGAGCCACGGCGCGGCGAGCAGCGTGGCGAGCGGCAACGCCATCTCCGTCACCTCGACGATCCAGGGCAGGCTCGGCAGGCCGACGTTGCGGCCGATGACGTCGTAGCTCACCGCGGTGGCGATGGCGCCGACCACCAGCGCGGCGAGCACGCCGCAGGCGTTCATCAGGACGGACCAGGCACGCATGGGATCAGCGGTGCATCGAAAGACCGGCGATGGTCGTCGCGAACCGCCGTCACCGGCGGTGCGTACCCGCCCTCACTTCGGCGCCATCATCTCCCGGAGCTTGGCGCCGTGCGCGGGGCTGGAGGCGACGATGGCGGCCCACGCGGCGTCGTTGGCGGTCTTCACCAGCAGCTTCGCCTGCGCGTCGTCCAGCTTGATCACCTGGATGTTGGCATCCTGCTGGCGCTTCAGCTCGGCCTGGGCATCCTTGCCGCCCATGTCGACGTTGAGGCTCTCGAGCCACTGCGCCTGCTTCTCGAGAAACTGGCGCTGCGGCGCGTTGAGGCGCTTCCACGTGTTCGCGTTGAAGATCACGCCCAGCTCGATCGCGTAGAAGCCGGGCTCCACGCGGTATTTCGTGCGCTCGTGCCAGCCGAGATCGAAGATGCCGATGAGCGGCCAGCCGTAGCCGTCGACGACGCCGCGTTCCAGCGCGGTGTACACCTCGCCCGGAGCGATCTGCACCACCTGCGCGCCGAGCTTCTGGAAGAAGTCGCGGTAGATGGGCGCGATGCGCATCTTGAAGCCCGTGAGGTCGGCCTTGTCGATCTTGCGGTTCGTGTAGATGTAGTACTGGATGCCCTCGCCGGTGCGGGCGTAGTAGTACAGCCCCTTCTCCATGAAGATCCGGTCGGGGACGATGCTCGTGGTGAACGACGTCGTGGTGTTCGCGAGGTCGACGACGCCGCCGCGCAGCGCGTTCGCCAGCTCGAACGTGGGGATCGCCTTCGGACCGCCCACGTAGTTGATCTGGACGAGACCCTTGCCCTCCTCGTTCACCTTCTTCACGAACCGCTCGAAGTTGCGCGCGTAGTACGTGCCTTCCTGGAAGGCGTTCGCGGCGCGGAGCGTGATCTCCTGGGCGGCGGCGGGAAGGGCCGCCGTCAGCGTCGTGGTCAGCGCGACGATCGCGGCGCCGACGATCATCCGCAGACGGGTGCGGGCGTGGGTCGAATGGGTCATGTGGGGTTCCAGTGTCCGAATGTCTCGCACCCGTCGCGGGCACGCTTGCTCAGCGCGGCGGCCGGTGCAGCCCGAAGTGTCGCAGCATCCCGAGGGTCCGCGCCAGCACGTCCTGCCGGTAGGCGGCGCCGTCGCGGGCCTTGTGATCGAAGAAGCCTGCGCCGCTCTTCATGCCGTTGCGGCCGTCCTTCATGTTCCGGTCGACGATGGCCGGCGGCGAGAAACGCTCGTGGGACACGCGCTCCGCAAGGTACCGGCTCGCGTGGTAGAGGATGTCGTTGCCGCCGTAGTCGATGAACTCCAGCACACCGACCGACGCGAAGCGCAGCCCGAGGCCGAAGCGCGTCGCGCGGTCGATCTCCTCGGCGGTGGCGACGCCCTCCTCCACCATCCGCGCCGCCTCGTTCATGATCAGCGCCTGCAGCCGCGGGACGATGTATCCCGGTGACGGCGCGCACTCGACCGGCACCTTCCCGATGTCCTCCAGCATCGCGCGGAGCCAAGCGACGACGTGGCGCGACGTGGTCGCGTGCGGGCTCAGTTCGACGAGCGGAACGAGGAACGCGGGATTCAGCCAGTGCGCATTGAGAAAGCGCTCCGGCCGCGCGACGAAGCCGGCAAGCTCGGTGGACAGCATCGTCGATGTCGTCGACGCGATGGTCGCGCCAGGCCCCACGGCCGAAGCGATGCGGCCGAGGGCGTCGCGCTTCGCTTCGAGCGTTTCGGGGACCGCCTCGAACACCACGTCCGCCCGCTGCAGGACCACATCGGAGGCGCGCTGCGGTAGCAACGTCACGCGGCGCGCCACGGCGTCGACGGCATCGCGCGGGATCGCGTCGAGCGTCGCGAGCGCGTGGAGCGTCGCCATGATCTCGGCGCGCGCCTCGCCGGCGAGCCATTCGAACTCGTCGTCCGGACGCGGCTTGAAGTCGATCACATCGACCTCGTAGCCGCCGTGCGCGAAGGCGACGGCGATGCTGCGGCCCATGCGGCCGGCACCGGCGATCGCGATGTGCGGTCGATCCACGTTCATGATGCGAATCCCTCTCCGAGTGCGACGGTCATCGCGTCGCGATCGAGGCCGTAGAACCCCAGAGCCTCCAGTGTGCGCGGCCCGGTCCGGAGGTCGCGCCCGAGGATGCCACCGGCGACCGCCAGAAGACCGTGCGCCACCGGCGCATCGCAGCCGGCCCAGCGTGCGACGGACGCCAGGAACGCCAGCCCCATCACGACGTCCTCGGTCATGTAGCGATGCGTGTGCAGGTCGATGTGCTCGCGCCAATCGCCGGAATCGACGAGACGCTTGTGGGCATCGCCGTACATCCAGCGGTCGCTCGTGTAGTGATCCGCCAGCGGGAAATGCGGCGCACCGTAACCGAGGGCTTCGCGGACGGCGACGCGTTCGGCGTCGAGGCGGTCCGTCACCGCACGCACGGCGGGCGTCGTGCCCTCGTGGTGGATGTCCCAGCGCTCGAAATGCTGCAGCGGCGCGGCATTCATCAGGATGAGCGGCGGATGGATGATGGGCCCGGCGTTCATCAGGGCGCCCGACAGCGCGTCACCGCACGGCACGACCGACGGATAGACCTCGCGGATCACGGCCAGCGCCTCGTCCGACCGCTGCGCCGGATACACGCCGGTGGGCAGGCGCACGGCGCGGATGGTGATCGCGACGTCGGTGGGGCCGTGCTTCCGCGCGAGGTAGGGCAGCGTCCCGGTCTCTGCCCAGAGGACGTCGGCCGTGCATCCCGCCGCGCGGACCGCCCGCGCCATCACGACACTGCCGAAGGTGCCCGGCGGCAGGAAGACCACCTGCCCGTCGACGAGGTGCGGCGCCATGGCCCGCGCGATGCCGTCCTGCGCCAGCGCCGGGGACGGGATCACGATCAACCGGGCGTCGCGCAGGGCCTCGCCGATGTCGGTGGTGGCAAGCGCGATGCGGACACTGCGGTGGCCGTCGATGTCCTTCAACCCGATGACCGGGTCGGCGAGCAGCGGCGCGAGCGCTGCGGCATCGCGCCGCCACAGCCGCACCTCGTGGCCCTGTTCGGAAAGATCGGCCGCGGCGGCGTAACAACCGTGCCCGCCGCCGAGGATGGCTGTGCGCATGAAACTCCCGGAATCCGGCCCGTGCCGGAGGAACCTCGGCCTTATGCCTTCGGATGATTTCGAAGTCAACCGAGGGGAGGCCCTGACCCGCCCCGGCGACTGGCGAGCCGGCGCGGCGGAAACTCAATTCCTGAGTCGGCTCTCCGCCGGCACCTTCGCGAGCAGGTATTCCATCTGGTCGGCGCGGATGTCGCGGTTGGCCAGGATGAAATCCTCCCAGCGTGACGGCACGTAGGGCAGGTAGAGGAGGCGCATGCCGGCCTCCTCGGGGGTGCGGTCGCTCTTGCGCGCATTGCAGTCGCGGCAGGCCGTGACCACGTTCGTCCAGACGTTGCGTCCGCCGCGGGACACCGGCAACACGTGCTCCCGGGAGAGCGCGCTCGTGCGAAACCGGTCTCCGCAGTAGGCGCACACGCGGCGGTCACGCGCGAAGAGCTTCGGATTCGAGAGGCGCGGGATACCCTGGAACAGCTCGCTCGCGTGATCCACCCCGCGTACCGCGATGATGTGGTCCACCCGGATCACCGACCGTTCGCCGTCCCTCTGCCGCCCGCCGCGGAACACGAGCTGCCGCTTGCCGATGCCGTAGACCACGAGCGATCGGGCGTAGTACCCCACGGCAGTCTCGGCACTCACCCAGCTGCGGGGCGTGCCGGCGGTATCGAGGGCCAGAATCCATCGGATCATGCGACTGCCTCCTGCGGGGCGGGGCCATGCGATCGGGATCACCCGGTCGAGGGTACACCCGCGGGACGGCGCCCGACGCATCGATCGGCCCGGGCACCGGCTACCGGAGGCCGCCGCTCTCCATCACGACGCCCATGGGTGCCGTCGAGGCCGACGCCTTGTAGGCCGGCGAACTCTCGATCGCGCTCAGGAATGCCTCGATCGACGGCCAGTCGGTGGAGACGGTGCTGAAAGGGGCGAGCCCCGCGTAGCGGCTCGGCTCGAACATGAGCGTGATGCCGGCGTACCAGTCGGTCTCCTGCCCCGAGGCATCGCGCTCGGTGACCCGGCGGAGCAGGCTCAGCTTGAAGCCCGTGGCACACCCTTCCGACCACCCGCCGTATCGATAGACGAGCACGTCCGCCACCGGCGGCCCTTCGACGGACGACACCTTGCCGAAGCGCTTCCAGTCGAACATAGCCATCACCATGCCATCGGCCGTCAGACGCTCGACGTCGACGCGGCGCTGGTCGAGGAAGCTCTGGAGGGCGGTGAGCAGGGTGGAGGAATTGAGCATGGGGGTTCCGGGGCTGGGGACGGGCGGCGAGGATTCGAGGACCGAGCCGTGATCGTACGCCGACGGGCAGCGACCCCGCGATGCCTGCGAATAGGAAACAGGCCGTGCCTTTGTCGGAGGGGCCATGGCCTTGTAGGAGCGGGCCACGCCCGCGAAAGCGGCCATTCGGTTGAAGCGCTTCCTTGCATCGACCGCTTTCGGGGCCATGGGCCCCTCCTACAGGACCGTGGACCCCACCCTGCCCTCGCCACCGCCCCCCGTTCGAGGCACCATCCCGCCCCATGCAGATCGACGACATCCGCCAGCGCCTGCGCGCCCTCGGGGCCAAGCCCCTGCACGAACAGGCCGTTCTCAAGGCCTGGACCCGCGCCTGGCCGCTGGATACCTGTCGGGGCGACCCCGCGCAGTTCTTCCCGGCGGCGGTGCGGGCTGCGCTGCCAGCGGTCGCCGACGAACTCGCCGACCTCGCGCGGAAGCAGTCCGAGCATCCGAGCACCGACGGGTCCGCACGGCTGCTGGTGCAACTGGGCGACGGACAGTCCGTGGAGAGCGTGCTCCTCCCGCGCGATGGCGTGTGCGTGTCATCCCAGGTGGGCTGCGCGGTCGGATGCGTCTTCTGCATGACGGGGCGCGAGGGACTTCGAAGGCATGTCGGCAGCGCCGAGATCGTCGCGCAGGTCGTGCTCGCGCGGCGACATCGGACGGTGCGCAAGGTCGTGTTCATGGGCATGGGCGAGCCCGCCCACAACCTCGACAACGTGATGGACGCCATCGAGTTGCTCGGCACCCTGGGCGACATCGGTCACAAGAATCTGGTGTTCTCGACCGTCGGCGATCCGCGGGTCTTCGAGCGGCTGCCGCAAGGCCCGGTGAAGCCGGCTCTGGCGCTCTCGCTGCACACGACGCGCGCCGAGCTCCGGACGACGCTACTGCCGCGGGCGCCGCGCATCGATCCCGCCGATCTCGTCGAAGCGGGGGAACGCTATGCGCGACAGACCGGATATCCGATCCAGTACCAGTGGACGCTGCTCGAAGGCATCAACGACACCGACGAGGAACTCGCCGGGCTCGTGCATCTGCTGTCCGGGAAATACGCGGTGATGAACTTCATCCCGTTCAACGCCGGCGAGGGGCTCGCCTTCCGGCGGCCGAGCGGTGAGCGCGCCGAGGCGATGGCGCTCCACCTGCACAGGCACGGCATCCTCACGAAGCTGCGGCAGTCGGCGGGTCAGGACGTGGACGGCGGCTGCGGGCAACTGCGCGCGCGAGCCGTGTCGGGGATGGGCACTGCGAAGACGGGCGCCGCCAGTCTCGCCTGAGGCTGGCGGCGGCACCTCCGACCGCGTGTTGCGGTCAGGAGGGTCAGATCGGGACCGTTCAGGTCCCCATCATCGTGGCGAACTCGGTGAAGTTCTTCGCCATCACGTCGACCGGCACGTTCGCCACGGCCTCGCCGGTGCCCTTGCCGAACTCGTCCACCTGGGCGATGAACGCCGTCCGCAGTCCGGCTTGCGCCGCCGCGCCCAGGTCACCGCTGTGCGCAGCACACATCATCGTATTGCCGTGCTCGAGGTTCAGCGACTCGGCTGCGATCTGGTAGACGCGCAACTTCGGCTTGTAGTCCCGCGCGATCTCGGCGCCCAGGATGGCGTCCCAGTGGAATCCGTTGCGCCGCGCAAGATCGGCCATCAGCGCGATGTTGCCGTTCGAGACGGGGGCGAGCAGATAGCGGCTGCGCAGACGCTTCAGGGCCGCCGGGACGTCGGGCCACGCGTCGAGCTTGTGCCACGCGAGGTTCAGTTCGGCGAGCACCGGCTCGGGCACCTTCTCGAGGCCGAAGCGCGGACGGATGCGCTCGAGCATGCCGCGATGGACGACATCGAGGCGGGAAAACGGCTGCCGGCCGGCGCGGATCTCTTCCATTCCCGGCTGGTACTCGGCGCGCCAGGCATCCGCGAACGCGATCCAGTCGAGCTTGTAGCCGAGCGGTTCGAGAATGGTCTTGGATTCGCGGGCGACGCCCGTGCGCCAATCGACCAGCGTGCCGAACACATCGAAGAAGAGCGCCTTCACGTTTTCCATGGGTTTTCCTGTCTGTGCATTCGCCCGGGAACTCCCGAGCACTCCGGTGACTGCTGCCGCGCCCGCCACGGCAAGGGTGCCTGCCTGGCGAAGGAACTGGCGGCGCTGGGTCGGACTCATTTCGTCTTCTCTCCTCATGAGACTTACTGCGTCAGGCGGGGATCCCCGCGTTGGTGGTCACTGCCCGGCAGACCGCGGCGGTAACCTCGGCTGTCGTGGCGCTACCACCCAGATCGCGCGTGTGCAGGGCCGGCTGGGCCGTCACCTGCTCGATCGCGCGCATGAGCCGTCGTGCGGCTGCATTCTCTCCAAGGTGCTCCAGCATCATCACGGCGGACCAGAAGGTGCCCACCGGGTTGGCGAGCCCCTTGCCCATGATGTCGAAGGCGGACCCATGGATGGGCTCGAACATCGAAGGATACCGTCGCTCGGGGTCGATGTTGCCGGTCGGTGCGATCCCGAGGCTGCCGGCGAGCGCGGCGGCAAGGTCGCTCAGGATGTCCGCGTGCAGGTTCGTCGCCACGATCGTGTCGAGCGTCGCGGGCCGGTTCACCATCCGCGCGGTGGCGGCGTCGACGAGTTCCTTGTCCCATGTCACGTCGGGAAACTCCGCCGCGATCTCGATCGTGATCTCGTCCCACATCACCATCGCGTGACGCTGAGCGTTCGACTTGCTGACCACGGTGAGGAGCTTTCGCGGCCGGGACTGCGCCAGACGGAATGCGTAGCGAAGGATCCGTTCGACGCCCGCGCGCGTCATGATCGTGACGTCCGTCGCGGCCTCGATCGGGTGGCCCTGGTGCACGCGGCCACCGGCGCCGGAGTACTCGCCCTCGGTGTTCTCGCGGACGATCACCCAGTCGAGCTGCTCGGGCGTGCAGCGCTTCAGCGGCGCATCGATGCCCGGCAGGATCCGCGTGGGGCGCACGTTCGCGTACTGGTCGAAGCCCTGGCAGATCGCGAGGCGCAGGCCCCACAGCGTGACGTGGTCGGGGATGTGCGGGTCACCGGCGGAACCGAACAGGATGGCGTCCTTGCCCCGCAGCCGGTCGAGCCCGTCGACCGGCATCATCCGGCCGTGGGCGCGGTAGTAGTCGCCACCCCAGGGGAAATCCTCGAACTCGAACGAGAGCGACGGATCGGCCGCCGCCATGGCCTCCAGCACCTGCCGCCCGGCGGGGACGACCTCCTTGCCGATGCCGTCTCCGGGGATGGTGGCGATGCGGTGCGTCTTCTTCATGGGACTCTCGATGAGGGTGGGGGCGGCGCCGACGGCGGCTGCGGAACCGGGGAGGGAATCCCCCGGGGCCGGTGACGCCGTCGGCGGCATTATCTCAACATTCTCACTGGGGCCTCTCGTGCCCCGTGCGAGGGCGCCCGAAGTCACCTCGCGCGGGGCTTTCCACGCGGGCCGCCCGACGGCACCATCCGCCTCCGTGCAGACTCACCAACCTCAGGAGCCACCCCATGCAGGACCTCACGCTCGAACACGCCCAGACGCTCGCGCAGAACGCCATGGCCAAGGCCACGAAGGACTACGGCCGCCCCATCTGCGTGGCGGTCTGCGACGACAAGGGGTTCCTCCTCGCCTTCGCCCGCATGGCCGGCGCGCCGGTCCGCAGCATCCGCATTTCGCAGGGCAAGGCGTACACGAGCGCGCGCCTCGGCGTGACGACCGAGGCGCTGCTGGCGCGGATCCATCGCGAACAGATCGAGGTGAGCTATTTCTGTGACCCGGACCTGACGGCGATGCCCGGCGGGTCGCCGATCAAGAACACCGACGGGAAGCTGCTGGGCGCGATCGGCGTGAGCGGCCTCACATCCGCCGAAGACCAGACGATCACGGACGCGATGGCCGCGGCGGTGCTGGCGGGGTAGAGGGCGAGCCTGTGTAGGAGAGCGGACCATTCCCGCGGTCGCTGGAACATCCACGGGGGATATACAAGGGGCCTTCCCCTTGTTCGTACACCACGCGGGCACCCCGCCGCGGGCCGCCGGCCCGAGAGGCGGGCCATGCCCGCGAAAACGGTGGATGCGGTCGATGCGCCGCCTCCCGCTCTCCCTCGCCCCGTCGCACGGGGAGAGGGCCGGGGTGAGGGGCAGGGTTCTCGACCATGCCCACGAAAGCGATGGTTCCGGTTGAAGCGCCTCCTTGCATCGACCGCTTTCGGGGCCATGGGCCCCTCCTACAAAACCCCTTTCCCCTCACATCCCCGCGACCGCCGGCTTCCGCCCGATCCACGGCCGCACCGCCTCCAGCTGCGCCCCCAACCGCAGCAGCGTCGCCTCGTCACCGAACGGCGCGACCAGCTGGGTCGCGATCGGCAGGCCTTCCGCGCTCTGGTGCAGCGGCAGCATCATCGCCGGCTGCCCCGTCAGGTTGAACCACACGGTGAACGGCGAGAACGCGAACACCCGGCGCCAGTACTCGTCGTAGTCGTCCATCATCATGTCGAGCCAGCCGAGCTTGACCGGCACCGTGGCGAGCCCCGGCGTGAGCAGCACGTCCCAGTCCCGGTGGAACTCCGCCATCTGGCGACCGAGCCGGTGCTCGGTCTGGACGGCGCGGACGTAATCCGGGCCGCTGACCTGCGCGCCGCGCTGCGCCGTCAGCCAGGTGATCCGTTCGACTTCGTTCTCGCGGGGCGGCCGGCGCGCCGTCGGATGCGTCCCCAGGTTCACCACCGTGTTGGTGCTGACCAGCGTGAGGAACGTGGGCACGACCGCCGCGCCATCGATCTCCGGATCGCATTCCTCCACGTGATGACCGAGGTCCGAGCAAAGCCGGGCCGTGTCGGCCAGCGCGCGCAGGCACTGGTCGTCGATGGCCACCCCGTTGGGTGCCTTCGACGTCCACGCGATGCGCAGACGGCCGGGATCGCGCCCGACCTCGCGGAGATACGGCCCGGCGTGGGCCGGTGCCGTGTACGGATCGCCAGGGCCGATGCCGCTGGTCGCGTCGAGCAGCGCTGCGGTGTCGCGCACGCTCAGCGTCACCGCATGCTCGGTCGACACGCCCCCGAGGCCCTCGCCCGCAAACGGCGCGAAGGTGTTGCGGCTGCGCGTGGGCTTGAGTCCGACGAGGCCGCAGCAGGCGGCCGGCGCGCGGATCGAGCCGAAACCATCGGACGCATGCGCCATCGGCACGATGCGTGCACCCACGGCGGCCGCCGCGCCGCCGCTCGACCCCGCGGACGTCCGCGTGAGGTCCCACGGATTGCGCGTCGGGCCGTACAGCCGCGGCTCGCACGTAAGGGACAACCCCAGTTCGCAGGTGTTGGTGCGGCCGAAGATCACGAGCCCGGCCCGCGCGAGGCGCTTCGCGTGCTCGCTGCTCTCGGTCGCGATCGGGGTGTCGGCGAAGAACGTCGACCCCCGCGTCATGCGCGTCCCGGCGATCGGCGACGTGAGGTCCTTCACGAGGTAGGGCACCCCGTGGAAGGGCCCCTCTGGCAGGCCGGCGCGGATGGCCTCCCTCGCATGCGTCTCGAGGTCCATCACGACGGCGTTCACCGCCGGATTGCGGGCCGCGACGCGTTCGAGCGCGGCATCGAGGAGTTCGTCGGGCGTGATCTCGCCCCGCTTCACCAGATCGGCCAGACCGAGCCCGTCGTGGTTCTCGTAGTCGGTGAATCCGCCCATGGCGCCCTCTCCCCCTGTTTTGCTCGATGGTGCCACGGGATCCCCCGTCGCGGTCCGTCATCGGACGCACGGTCCCGCCGCCTATACTTCGGGCCCTGACCGTCATCACCGCATGCCGCCACACCGGGATCCGCATGGCTGAACGCTCCTTCAAGACCGAAGTAGGGAAACTCCGCCTGGGCGCGGGAGAGGAATTCCGCGGCGAGGGCATCCTCGCCGTCACCAAAGCACTCCTCGAATCCGGGGTGAGCTACGTCGCCGGCTACCAGGGCGCGCCGATCTCGCACCTCATGGACGTCCTGGCCGACGCCAACGACATCCTCGCGGAGCTGGGCGTGCACTTCGAGCACAGCGCCTCCGAGGCCACCGCCACGGCCACGCTCGCCGCCTCGGTCCACACGCCGCTCCGCGGCGCCGTCACGTTCAAGTCCACCGTCGGCACCAACGTGGCGTCCGATGCGCTCGCGAACCTCGCCTCGGGCGGCGTGACGGGCGGCGCGCTGATCATCGTGGGCGAGGACTACGGCGAAGGATCGTCGATCATGCAGGAGCGGTCCCACGCCTTCGCGATGAAGTCGCAGGTGTGGCTGCTCGATCCGCGCCCGAACCTGCCGTCCATCGTGGCCGCCGTGCAGCACGGCTTCGCTCTGTCGGAAGCGAGCCGGACCCCCGTGATGCTGGAGCTGCGGATCCGCGCCTGCCACGTGCACGGCAGCTTCGTCGCGAAAGACAACGTGCGGCCCGCGTACACGCTGAAGGACGCCATCGAGCGACCGCTCCGCGACACGAGCCGCATCGTGCTGCCGCCCGCGAGCTATCTGCACGAGCAGGAGAAGATCACCCAGCGCTGGCCCGCCGCGGTGCAGTACATCCGCGATCACGGCCTGAACGAGTTCTTCGCGGAAGATGCGCAGGACTTCGGGATCGTCCTCCAGGGCGGCATGTACAACAACGTGATCCGCGCGCTCGAACTGCTGGGCCTCGCCGACGCGTGGGGCCATTCGCGCGTGCCGCTGTACGTGCTGAACGTCACGTATCCGCTCGTCGACGAGGAACTGACCCGCTTCTGCGCCGGCAAGCGCGCGGTGCTGATCGTCGAGGAAGGCCAGCCCGACTTCATCGAGCAGCAGATCAACACGACGCTGCGCCGCGCCGACATGCAGACGCGCGTGCACGGCAAGGACTGCCTGCCGATGGCCGGTGAGTACACGGGCGGCGTGATGCTCCAGGGCATCACGAAGTTCATCGAGACCGTCGCGCCGTCCCTGCTCGAAGGCCGCCTGCTGCCTCGCGCCGCGAAGCCCGCCACCGCACCCGTGCCGGCAGCGAAGGAGGTGCACCCTCGTCCGCCGTCGTTCTGCACCGGATGCCCCGAGCGCCCGATCTTCACCGCGATGAAGCTGGTCGAGCGGGAACTCGGGCCGCACCACGTGAGCTGTGACATCGGCTGCCATCTCTTCTCGATCCTGCCGCCGTTCGAACTCGGCGCCACGACCATGGGTTACGGCCTCGGCTGGGCGGGCGCCGCGGCGCTCAACACGACCGAGACGCGCAAGCGCACGCTGAGCTTCATGGGTGACGGCGGGTTCTGGCACAACGGCCTCACGAGCGGCGTCGGCAACGCGGTCTTCAACAAGACCGACAACGTGCTCGTGATCGTCGACAACAGCTACTCGGCCGCGACGGGTGGCCAGGACATCCTCTCGTCGCGCGCCGACAACCCGATCCGCGCAACGCGGAACTCCATCGAGAAGGCGGTGCGCGGCGTCGGGGTCGACTGGGTACGGACGGTCACTCACACCTACAGCGTGGCGCAGATGCGCGACACGCTGCGCGAAGCCCTCACGACGCCCGTCAAGGGCCCGAAGGTGGTGATCGCGCAGAGCGAGTGCATGCTGAACCGTCAGCGTCGCGAGAAGCCCGCGTTCCGGCAACTTGTGAAGAGCGGGCAGCGCGCGGTGCGGGAGCGCTTCGGCGTGGACCCCGACACCTGCACGGGCGACCACTCGTGCATCCGGCTCTCGGGCTGCCCGTCGCTCACCATCCGCGACAACCCGGATCCACTGCGCACCGACCCGGTGGCGGCCGTCATCGACAGCTGCGTGGGCTGCGGCCTGTGCGGCGAGGTCTCGCACGCTGCGGTGCTGTGCCCGTCGTTCTACCGTGCCGCGCTGATCCACAACCCCACCGCGTGGGACCGCTTCGTCGCGGGCGTGCGGCGCAAGGTGATCGGCTTCTTCCAGCGTCGCATCGAGCGTCGGCTCGCCGGGATCGCCGCATGACGGCACCGATGGCGGAAGCGCCGCGCTCCATCAACATCGCGATCCTCGCCATGGGCGGCGAAGGCGGCGGCGTGCTGGCCGACTGGATCGTCGATCTCGCGGAGCACGCCGGCTGGATCGCGCAGACCACGTCGGTGCCCGGCGTCGCGCAGCGCACGGGCGCGACGATCTACTACGTCGAGCTGTTCCCCGGCGGCGCACCGGGTACCGCGAAGCCCGTCCTCGCGCTCATGCCCTTCCCCGGCGAGGTCGACGTCGTGATCGCCTCCGAACTGATGGAGGCCGGTCGGGCGCTGCAGCGCGGTCTGGTCACGACCGAACGCACGACGCTCATCGCGTCGACGCACCGCGTGTACTCGATGACCGAGAAGACCGCGATGGGCGATGGTCGGGTCGATGCCGATGCGCTCGTCGCCGCGGGCCGCGCCGCCGCCAAGCGTGCGTGCTTCGGCGACTTCGCGCGCGCCGCTGACACCGCGGGCAGCGTGATCGGCGCATCGCTCTTCGGCGCCGTCGCGGGGGCGGGATGCCTGCCCTTCACGCGGGCGCAGTTCGAGGACGCCATCCGCCGCGCCGGGGTCGGCGTGGAACCAAGCCTGAAGGCGTTCGCCGCGGGCGAAGCGCTGGTGATCGCACCGCCGGTGCCGAAGCCCCCCGCGCCCGCGATGCCCGAGCCCGGCGTGGGTCCGCGCCTGGCACCCCTCGCGTCCCGTGTACGCACGACGTTCCCCGCGAACGCGGTGCCGATCATCCTCCACGGCCTCCTGCGACTCGCCGACTATCAGGATGTCGCGTACGCCGAGGCTTACGTGCAGCGCCTCGACGCGCTGCGGGCGACGCGCGGCTGCACCGACAGACTGATCGACACCGTGGCGCGCCATCTCGCGCTGTGGATGTCGTACGAGGACACCATCCGCGTCGCCGACCTGAAGACCCGCGCTACACGCTTCGACCGCGTGCGTGGCGAAGTGCGGCTCGCGAAGGACCAGCTGCTCGACATCCACGAGTACCTGCACCCGCGCGTGCAGGAGATTGCCGACACGCTGCCGGCGGGCCTCGGTCGCTGGCTGCTCGCGACCGGATGGGCGCGGCGCGGCGTCGAGCGCGTCGCGTCTAAGGGCCGCATCGTCCGGACGAGTTCGGTGCGCGGCTTCCTGATGCTGTACGCGGTGGCGGGCCTGCGCCGCATCCGGCGCACGACGCTGCGATTCGTCGAGGAGCATGCGCGCATCGATGCGTGGCTCGCGCTGGTGAGCAAAACGACGGACTCTGATCCCGAACTCGCCGTGGCGATCGCCGAATGCCAGCGCCTCGTGAAAGGCTACGGCGACACTCACGCCCGAGGCCTCGCGAACTACAACGCGGTGATCGCGCAAGTCACGCGTCTGCAGGGCCATCCCGATGCACCGGGCACGATCCGGCGACTGCGCGACGCCGCACTCGCCGACGAGCAGGGCACGAAGCTCGCCGCGGCCATTGCGGCGTTGTCTCGCGAAACTGCGGCCGCACCGATGACGGCCTGAAACGACGACGCCCCCGGGAACCGTCCGAGGTTCCCGGGGGCGTCGAAACAACTCAGCGACGAACCTGACGGCGCGACGCGAATCCGAGCAGCGCCAGACCCCCGGCCATCATCGCCCACGTGCCCGGCTCCGGGATGGAGGCCACGGCGGCGACACCGATGTCGGGATGGTCGGTGAAGAACCCGTCCATGCCGAGCGCGAGGAAGGCGCGCATCTCGCCCTGGGCGTCACCCAGCGCAGCGGGATCGGTGCCGACGTCGAACTCGCTCGGCAGGAAGATGTTCTCGGCGCGGAAGGTCCAGCCGTGCACGATCAGGCCGCGCGCGTGGGCATCGTCGATCAGAGTCGTGGGCGAACCCAGGACGCCGCCGACGGTCGGGATCATGAGCCCCTTGTTGGCGCCCACGCCATCGGCGTAGTCGTCGATGAAGTCGAGGCCCGTGGCGGTCGCGAGGTTGGCGTAGGTCCGCGTATCGCCGCTCACCGTGAAGTCGTAGGGTTGTCCGCCACCGTTCAGCAACTGGGCGATCTGGATGTCCGTCTTGCCGTTCAGATACTGCAGGTTGCTCACCTCGAAGGACTGGATGAACACGGGTGCGTTCGACGTGTTGCCGTAGTTGGCGTGGAGGATCTCGACCAGACGGTCTTCCATGCGCGTGAGGCCGTTCGCCTGCGTGTGCGCGAGGAAGTAGGTCGGATGCTTCGTCTCGGGGTAGATGCCGATGGTGCGGCCCGTCTCGATCGACTTGGCCTTGGCGAGATCGATGACCTCCTGCAGCGTCGGGATCACGTACTGGTCGTTGTGGCTGTTGTTCGCCACGCGCAGGTCACGCAGCCGCTCCTGGGCGCGGATGTCGGCCCGGATCTCGGCGGCCGTGAAGTCCTCGGCGAACCAGCCACCCACCTTGACGCCATCCAGCGTCTTCACCGTGAGCCGGTCCGCATACTTCGTCTGCATCCAGACGTTCGTGCTCGTGTCCGTCCGGTTCAGCACCACGTTCCCCAGGGTGTCACGCGCGATCGTGCCATCCGGATTCAGGTTCACCCGGGCGAGCATCGGCTCGTGGCGTGCCAGAAGCTCGCCATCCTTCGTCATCACGAGGTCGGGTTCGATGTAGTTCGCCCCCTGCTGGATGGCGAGCGTGTAGGCCTCCAGCGTGTGCTCCGGGCGATAGCCCGAAGCGCCGCGGTGACCGATCACGAGCGGCGCAGCGCCCGAGAGCGTGTTGTACGGGGTGGCGGCCTCGACGGCGACGGCGGTCGAGAGACCGGCCGTGACAAGGGCGATGGTCAGGGTCTTGCGCATCTGAGTTCTCCTTTGGTGGTTCGGAATGGCGCGAAAGCGCACCTTGCGGTGCTCGCACGCGACACCCTGGGGGGAGAACGTGATCCTCGTTCGCGCACGCGATGCGGGATGGCATGCCATTCGGATCATCGGCCCCCGATCGCCCGATCCGGCCAGCGACGTGTCCGCCTCCGCGTCGCGAGGCGGTAACATCGCCTTCGTCCTGTCGTCCGCCACGCCATCCCCGATCGCCCATGCCTCTCCCGCCCGTGCCTCTCGCGCCCATCGACCCCAACGCCATACGTGCTCTCGTGCAAGACGACCGCGTGCATCGCGACGTCTACACCGACCCGGCGATCTTCGATCTCGAGATGACGCGGCTGTGGTCGCGCACTTGGCTGTACGTCGGCCACACGAGCCAGGTGCCGCAGCCGGGCGACTACGTGACGACCGATCTCGCGACGCAGCCCGTCATCCTCGTGCGCCACACCGACGGCGCGGTGCGCGTGCTGATGAACCGGTGCGCACACAAGGGGGCGAAGGTCGTGTCGAGCCCGTCGGGAAACACGGGGCGCTTCTTCCGCTGCCCGTATCACGCGTGGTCTTACGAGACCGATGGCGCCCTCTACGCGGTGCCGCGCCAGCAGGGCTACGACGGCACGCGGATGCGCGAGTGCGAGGCGGGCCGGGGGCTCGTCGCGCTGACGAATGTCGCGACGTATCGTGGATTCGTGTTCGCGCGGCTGTCGGACGGCGGCCCGGACTTCGCGACCTACTTCGGCGAGTCGCTCTCGTCCATCGACAACATGGCCGACCGCTCGCCCGAGGGTGAACTCGAGATCGCCGGCGGCGTGCTGCGCTATGCGCACGACTGCAACTGGAAGATGTTCGTCGAGAACCTCAACGACACGATGCACCCGATGGTCGTGCACGAATCGTCGGCCGGCACGGCGAAGCGGCTGTGGTCGGGCCAGCCCGCAGACCAACCGAAACCGATGGCCGTCGAGCAGTTCGTGCCGTTCGTGTCGGACTACCAGTTCTTCAACGACATGGGCGTGCGCGTCTTCGAGAACGGCCACGGGTGGACCGGCGTGAACTTCTCGATCCACTCGAAGTACTCGAGCCTGCCGGAGTACGAAGTCGCCATGAAACAGGCGTGGGGCGACGAACGCGCCGCTCAGATCCTCGGCACCGCGCGCCACAACACCGTCTACTACCCGAGCCTCACGATCAAGGGCGCGATCCAGGCGATCCGTGTCGTTCGACCGGTCGCGGTGGACCGCACCATCATCGAGTCGTGGACCTTCCGCCTCAAGGGCGCGCCGGACGAACTGCTAGCGCGCACCCTCACCTATTCGCGCCTCATCAACTCGCCGATGTCGGTCGTGGGTCACGACGATCTGCACGCCTACCGCGCCATCCAGGCCGGCCTGCGGGCGCAGGGCAACGACTGGGTGAGCCTGCATCGCAACTTCGATCCGTCCGAGATCGGTCAGCGCGATCTAGCGGTGAACGGGCTCTCGGAGATCTCGATGCGGAACCAGTTCCGCGCGTGGGTGAAGTTCATGGCGCCGGAGGCCTGAGGGCGATCTCCGATCTCGCGTCCGAGCGCAGGCGATCTGCCATGTGAGTGACATGCACCACTGGCGAGCACGCAACCCGGCACCGCCCCGGCGCGATGCCGCGGCCGCCGTCGGGCGCCAGCATCGCGCCAGTGCCAAGTCTGCGAATTCAATACGTTGCATGTCATCTGCGCGCCATAAGTTGAATGGCATGCAACCTGCGATTGACTCCTCCCGAAGGCATCCCGCCTTTCCTTCGGAACCCTCACCCCGGGAGTCAGAAAGTGAACTCGCATGCCATCTTTTCCGCAGCCCCCTGGTCGCGCATCCTGCGCCTCGCGCTGGGCGCCTTCGCGATCGGCACCGCGGCGCTGCAGCCCGCGGTCGCCGCGCCCCTGAAGGAAGTGAACTTCGTCGAGGCCGTCCACAACCTCGGCTACATCAACCTGTACGTCGGCCAGCACGCGAAGATCTTCGAGAAGTACGGCATCAAGCTGAACGTCAGTGCCGCCGGTGGTGACACGCAGGCCTTCGCCGCGGTGCTGGGCAAGACCGCGCAGTTCGCGATCGGCGACGCCACGATGGCGCAGATGTCCCGCGAACAGGGCGGCCCCGGCATCGTCGTGGGCACCGTGGTCCAGCGCGCGCACTACTTCGGCGTCTCGAAGAACCTGTCGCCGATCACCGACCCGAAGAAGTTCAAGGGCCTCACGTTCGTGACCTCGCCGGAACCGAACACGAACTTCTCGGTGACGAAGAAGATCCTCGAAGACAACGGCCTGAAGCCCAAGGTCGACACGAAGATGCTCGAGGTGAGCCCCGGCACCGAGATCGGCGCCATGCTCGCGGGCCAGGCCGACATCGCCGTGGCCTACCAGCCTGGTGTCGCAAGCGCCATGTCGCAGGGCGCGAAGGTCGTGTTCGACTTCGCCAGCTACATGGGTCCGTTCTGCAACACCGGCATCATGGTGCTGCCCGAGTACGCGAAGGCAAACCCGGACATCGTGCAGGCCCTGGTCAGCGCCTTCGAGGAAGCGTCGCGCCTCACCTATGCGAAGCCCGACTTCGCGAAGGAAGTGGCCCGCAAGGAGTTCCCGGACCTGCCGCCCGAGGTCGTGAACAAGGCCATCGACATGCAGCTCGAGTTCAAGATCCCGGCGCAGACGGTCAAGACGGACCCGAAGCAATGGGAGAACCTGATGACCATGCAGAAATACCTCGGCAACGTGAAGGGCACGATCGCCTTCAAGGACATCATCGACAACAGCTACGCCGACAAGGCCGTGAAGTCCGTCAAGTGATCGCGGCCTTCGCCTAGCACCGACCATGGCCGCCCCCGCGGCCACCGTGGAACGACCAGCGGCTGGCACGGCTTCGAGCCCGCTGCTGGTCGCCACCCACGTGGCCAAGACCTATGTGAACGACGCCGGCCGCGCGAACGCGGTGATCGGCGACGTCTCGTTCGAACTGTGCAAGGGCGAGATCGTCAGCATCGTCGGCCCCTCCGGCTGCGGCAAGACGACGCTGCTCAACCTGCTGTGCGGTGTCGTACCCCTTTCTGCAGGCACCGTCTCGTGGCGCGGCAAGCCGCTGTCCGGCATGCCGAAGCGCGTCGGCTACATGCTCCAGAAGGACCTCCTGCTGCCGTGGCGCACGGCGCTGAAGAACGTGACGCTGGGCCTGGAACTGCAATCGATCTCCGCGGAGGAGCGCGCGACCCGCGCCCACCGCATGCTGGACACCGTGGGCCTCTCGGCCTTCCACGACTACTACCCCTCGGCCTTGTCGGGCGGCATGCGACAGCGCGTGGCGCTCGCGCGCACGCTGGTGACCGATCCCGAGGTGCTGCTGCTGGACGAGCCGTTCGCGGCGCTCGACTTCCAGACGAAGCTGCTGCTGGAGAGCGACATGGCGCGGCTGGTGCGCAGCGAAGGTCGATCGCTGCTGATGATCACCCACGATGTGGAAGAAGCGGTGTCGCTGTCGGACCGCGTCGTCGTGCTCTCGCACCGGCCCTCGCGCATCCGCGCCGTCCACGACATCGTGCTCGACGCCGCCGACCGCGGCGACATGATGGCGGCCCGCCAGTCCGCACGCTTCGTCGACTACGTTCGCACGATCTGGAGCCAGCTCGAGGTCCGCAGCGCCGATGACTGACATCGCCGCGGCTTCCGGGCAGCCCCCATCACAGGACACCCCGACAGTGCAGGACGATCCCGCCTCCCCGCCGTCGACGCCGCGCTGGCGCCTCCTGGCCCGCGGCCGCCTGGCCATCACCGCCTGCCAGATCCTGCTGCTGGTCGGGCTCGTCTGGGCGTGGGAAGTGGCCACCGGCAGCGCCGCGCTGAATGCATTCCTGTTCGGATCGCCGAGTGCGGTCTGGGGCCACCTCGTCAAGATGGCCAACGACGGCAGCCTCGTGCACGACACGCTCGTCACCGGCAGCGAGACGCTGCTCGGCTTCGGCCTCGGCAACCTGATCGGCACCATCCTCGGACTGGCGCTCTGGTACTCGCGCTTCATCTCGCGCGTCGTGCAACCCTTCATCGTCGCCATCGGATCGATCCCGATCGTGGCGCTCGCGCCGATCGTCATCATCTGGTTCGGTACCGGGCTCGCGTCGAAGGTGGCGATGTCGACGCTGTCGGTCGTCGTGGTCGCCCTGATCATCGCGTACAAGGGTGCGCTCAGCGTCGACGAGGACCAGATCAACCTGATGCGCACCCTTGGCGCGACGAAGGGGCAGATCTTCCGCAAGCTGGTCGTGCCGGCGTCGCTCGGGGACATCTTCGCGGGCCTCAAGCTGACCATCGGCTTCGCGCTGATCGGCGCGATCGTGGGCGAGTTCATGTCGTCGTCCGACGGGCTGGGCCACGCGATCTTCAAGGCCGGCAGCCTGTACATCATCTCCAAGGTCTTCGCCGCGCTGGTGGCGACGATCGCTCTCGCGCTCGTGCTCACGTTCGTCGTCGGCAAGGTCGAACGCTGGCTGATGCCGTGGCGGAAGTTCGATTGATCCGACAACAAGGGACCCCATGACTGGATCCGTGCAGGTCATCCGCAAGAACGGCCTGAAGTACGCGCTGGCCGCCACCGACAGCTTCATCGCGGAGGTGACGCCGGGCGAGACGTTCGAGGTCGAGACCGAACTCAACATCGGCGGGCACCTCATCACGACCCTCGACGAGAAGCTCTCGGCCGACAAGGTCACGCTGCCCTTCGTGAACCCGGCCACCGGCCCCGTGAAGCTGAAGGGCGCGAAGCCCGGCGACATGGTCGTGGTCGACGTCCTGGAAGTCGGCGTGCACGGCCTCGGCTACACCGCGCTGTGGCCCGGCATCGGCATCTTCCCGGACTGGGTCCGGAAGAAGGAGTTCGGCATCCAGAACCGGAACGTGCGCGTCGAGGACGGCATCGTCCACTGGAGCGACACGCTGAAGCTCGAGGCAAAGCCGATGGTGGGCGTGATCGGCGTCGCCCCGGTGGCCGGCGGGATGCTCACGATCGACAACGGCGTGCATGGCGGCAACCTCGACATCCAGGAGGTCACGAACGGCAACCGCGTGATGTTCCCGGTGTTCCACGAAGGCGCGTACCTCTACTTCGGTGACGTGCACGCGCTGCAGGGCGACGCCGAATGCAACGGCATGGGCGCCATCGAGATCCGCGGGCACCTGCGCCTCAAGGTGAGCCTGCTCCCCGCGCCTAAGCGGATGACCTGGCCTCGCATCGAGACGCCCACGCACATCTGCACCGTGGGTTGCGCGCGCCCGCTGGACGACGCCCTGCGGATCGCCTTCGAGGAGATGGTGTACTGGCTGGAGGAGAGCTACGGCTTCTCGGCAGCCGAGGCATACATGCTGCTGGGCCAGATCGCCGAGGCGCGGTGCACCCAGATGGTGAACCCGAAGTACACGTACATCTGCAAGGTGCCAAAGAAGTACCTGCCGGGGTACTGAGTCTCCGCAGCGCTCTTCGACCGATCGAGCGGCTAGAATCCGCCGGCGCGGCTGCGACTGCCGCGCCCTTTCCTCGATCGGCCGGAGACAGCCTTGAGCAGTGACGGTGGCGTCAGCGAGCACGACCTCATCCGCTTCGTCGTCCGCGAGGCGCGGCTCCTCGACGAGCAGCGGTACGACGAGTGGCTCGCGCTCTTCACCGATGACGGTCACTACTGGGTGCCACTCGCTCGCGGGCAGACGGACCCGATCCTGCACGCATCGCTCGCGTACGAGGACGCCCTGCTGCGCCAGCTGCGGGTGGAGCGCCTGCGCAGTCCGCGCGCCTTCTCGCAGCAGCCGCCCAGCCATTCACATCACCTGCTGCAGACACCCGAGGTCGAACGGGTGGACGCCGCCGCGAACGAGTACGTGACGCGCACCCAGTTCCTGTACACGGAGGCCCAGGGCGACGCGCAGATCCATCTGGCCGGGACGGTGTTCCACACGCTCACCGTCGTGGACGACGCATTGCGACTGCGCCTGAAGCGCGTCGACCTCCTGAACTGCGACGCGGCGCTGCCGTCGATCCAGTTGTTTCCATGAGCAGGCGACCACCGACGTGAGGGACTACACGCCGGGGCGCCTGGAGCGCGCACGCTCGTTGCGCCGCACGGATGCGGATGCCGAGATGCGGTTGTGGCACGCATTGCGGAGCCGCCAGCTGACCGGATGGAAGTTCCGTCGCCAGCATCCCGTCGGGCCTTTCGTCGCGGACTTCGTGTGCCTGGCCGCTTCGATCGTGATCGAAGTGGATGGTGCGCATCACGCGGAACAGCGGGCGAAGGACGACGCGCGGACGCGGTTCATCGAGTCGAAGGGGTTTCGGGTGATCCGATTCGATGACGGGCAGGTGTTGAAGGAGTTGGAGGCGGTGCTGGAGGTGATCAGACTGGCACTGGACGCCGCCCCTCACCCCAACCCTCTCCCCGCTGGCGGGGCGAGGGAGCGGGCGGGAACGGATGCTTCAGCGGAAATGACAATGCCCAATGAAGAACCCTCGCCCCGTTCACGGGGATTTGGCTGGACATCGAACAGTGCCTGCGCACTGTTCGATGCCTGCCAGATCCGAGCGACTCATGTGCGAGGTGGAGAGGGCAGGGTGAGGGGAGAAGATGCTGACACGAGGCTGAACGACGCCCCTCACCCCAACCCTCTCCCCGCAAGCGGGGCGAGGAAGCACTCGGGACCGGATGCTCCGGTGATCAGGGAAACCGCCGACAAGGAACCCTCGCCCCGTTTACGGGGATTTGGCTGGACATCGAACAGTGCCTGCGCACTGTTCGATGCCTGCCAGATCCGAGCGACTCAGGTGCGAGGTGGAGAGGGCAGGGTGAGGGGAAGAAACGGGCCGAGGGGCAGCCCGAATGGATCCATTCCATGACCCTCCCCCACTCCACCGTCCACGCCGCCTTCGCCGCCACGGCCGCGCGCTTCCCCGACCGGCCGTTTCTCCACATCCTCCCGTCGGTGGCCGACGCCTACGGCATCGACGCCGGCGAGATCACCTATCGCGCCGCCGCCGCCCGCATCGACGAACTCGCAACCCGCTACCTCACTGCCGGCTACGGCCACGGCCAGCGCGCCGGGCTCCTGCTGGAGAACCGTCCGGCGTTCTTCTTCCACTGGCTCGCCCTCAACAGCCTCGGGGTCTCGGTGGTGCCGATCAATGCCGATCTGCGCTCCGCCGATCTCGAGTACCTCGTCGGTCACAGCGGGATGCTGATCGCGATCTCCCGGCCCGACCGCATGCAGGACATCGCCACCGCCGCACGCACCGCCGGAAGCACGGTGGCGGTGATCGAGCCCCACGCCGACGACATCCCCCGCGAGCCGTCCCCCGCCCCTCGCCCTGGCGCGCCCGGCGAAGACACCGAGTGCGGCCTCCTCTACACCTCCGGCACCACCGGGCGCCCCAAGGGCTGTGTGCTGCCGAACGAGTACTACCTGCATGCCGGCCGCTGGTACGACACGATCGGCGGACTCTGCACACTGCGACACGGCGAGGAACGTCTGCTGACGCCGCTGCCCATGGTCCACATGAACGCGATGGCCTATTCGACGATGGCGATGATCGTGTCCGGCGGATGCATCGTGCCGCTCGACCGGTTCCATCCGAAGACCTGGTGGCAGTCGGTGCGCGAATCGGGCGCGACCATCGTCCACTACCTCGGTGCGCTTCGGATTCGGTGCCGGGGTGGATCGCACGCTGCACGCGCCCTTCGAGGCCCGGTTCGGGTTCCCGCTGCTGGAAGCCTGGGCCATGACCGAGACCGGGGCCGGCGCGGTCGTCATCGCCAACCGCGAGCCGCGCCACGTGGGCAGCGCGTGCTTCGGCCGCGCAACACCTGACGTCGAGGCGCGCATCGTCGACGAGGCCGGCCGGGATGTCCCCGACGACGAGCCCGGAGAACTGCTCGTGCGTGCCGCCGGACCCGAGCCTCGCTTCGGCTTCTTCCGTGAGTACCTCAAGGAACCCGAAGCCACGGCCGAGGCCTGGGCCGGTGGCTGGTTCCACACCGGCGACATCGTGCGGCGCGACTCGGAGGGCAACTTCCGGTTCGTCGATCGCAAGAAGAACGTCATCCGGCGCAGCGGCGAGAACATCTCGGCGGTGGAAGTGGAGACCGTGTTGCGCCAGCACCCGGCGATTCACGACGTCGCCGTCGCCGCCACGCCCGACGCGATCCGCGGCGACGAGGTCCTCGCGTGCATCGTGCCGCGCGCATTGGTCGTCGCCGAATGCCGCGAGGCCATCGCAGCGGACCTCGTGCACTTCTGCCTCGACCGGCTCGCTTACTACAAGGCGCCGGGCTGGGTCGCCTTCGTGGACGAGCTGCCGCTCACGCCGACACAGAAGGTGCAGCGCGGTGCGCTGAAGACGCTGGCGCACTCGCTCCCGGGCCGACCCGAATGCATCGACACGCGGGCGCTCAAGCGCCGCCAAGCCTAGGGAGACTCTGATGCATTCGCACGGTCGCGACGGTACGCCCCAGGGCCGATGGCGCGAAGGTCCGGACCGCCGTGTGCTTGACGCACATCAGGACCGGCCGACAATGCCAGCGGCCCTGGGGCGTGCCGTCCCTTCGGGTTGCTGCCGCCCAGCGGCGCTGGCGGTGTTACTCGGCTGGCCCGTATTCCCGATACGGGCTGCACCTCGCGCCTTGCCAGCACCGCAGGGCGGCAGCAACGCGATCCGCGCGAATGCATCAGAGTCTCCCTGAATGCGCCGCGCGAACTACGACGGCATCGTCGCCTGCGTCCCCGTGACGGTGCCCTACGTGCGTCACTCGATCCGCGGCGCGCATTGGTTCCTCGCCCGCGCATTGCGCGAGCTGATCGCGACGGCGGGCCTCGCCAAGGACGACGTCGACGGCCTGTGCGTGTCGAGCTTCTCGCTCGCGCCCGACACCGCGGTGGGCCTCACGCAACACCTGGGGATGAGTCCGCGCTGGCTCGACCACATCCCGATGGGCGGCGCCTCTGGCGTCGTGGCGCTCCGACGTGCGGCGCGGGCCGTGCAGGCTGGCGATGCCGAGGTGGTCGCCTGCCTCGCCGGCGACACGAACCACGTGGAGTCCTTTCGCCTGATGCTGGGCAGCTTCAGCCAGTTCGCCCGCGATGCGGTATACCCGTACGGCGCCGGTGGACCGAACGCGAGCTTCGCCTTCCTCACCGCCGCGTACATGCGCACGTACGGCGCGACCCGCGAGGACTTCGGCCGGCTGTGCGTCGCGCAGCGCGACAACGCCCTCGCCTTCCCGCACGCGCTCATGAAGAAGCCGCTCACGCTGGACGCTTACCTCGCGGCGCGCGCCGTCGCCGCGCCGATCCATCTGTTCGACTGCGTGATGCCGTGCGCGGGCGCCGAAGCCTTCCTCGTGATGACGGCCGACCGCGCGAAACGGCTCGGCCTGCCAGGCGTACGCATCCTCGGCACCATCGAGCGGCACAACGCCTACCCCGACGACCCCATCCAGCTCCGCGGCGGATGGGCGATGGACCGCGATGATCTCTACGCACAGGCCGGCGTCGGCCCGGAGGATGTCGATTTCCTGCAGACGTACGACGACTACCCCGTGATCTCGCTCATGCAGATCGAGGACCTCGGCTTCTGCGCGAAGGGCGAGGGGCCGGCATTCGTGCGCCGGAACACGTTCACGAACGGCGGCTCTTTCCCGGTGAATACGTCCGGCGGCCAACTCTCGGTCGGTCAGGCGGGCGCTGCGGGAGGGTACCTCGGGCTGGTCGAAGCGCTGCGACAACTCACAGGCCGCCCGCTCGGCAGCGCAGTCCCGGACGCGCGAATCGGTCTCGTGAGCGGCTTCGGGATGATCAACTACGATCGCGGGCTGTGTAGTGGGGCCGCGGTGCTGGCTGGCGCCGCCCCTAGCCCCTGATGCG